>Ga0265338_10000313_pt1 | contig 87846 bp, 83 predicted proteins | sample 42126metaG_FD_193579 | JGI IMG/M metagenome (GOLD analysis project Ga0265338, IMG submission 193579) | Rhizosphere microbial communities from Carex aquatilis grown in University of Washington, Seatle, WA, United States - 4-21-26 metaG | ecosystem: Host-associated > Plants > Roots > Rhizosphere...
TAGTGTGAGTTGGAATACTTCGTCAGTCGCCAATGGTACACACAGCCTGACTGCCAAAGCCTATGATGCTGTGAACAATATTGGTACGTCTGCTGCGGTGAGTGTGACGGTGGGGAATGGGGGGAGTGGGCCTGGGGGAGGTACGCCTGGGGGCAACAGCAGTCCGCCACCATCAGGCGGTTACTTCAACACGTCTGGCCCTACTCCTCCTGGTACTGCACTTCCCACAGATGCGCAGTGCGCTGCTCAAATTCATGATTCCAGCTGGGAACCGCGGTCCCAAAACAACACGCCTAACCACACAGTAGCACCACAACCTAATACCCTGGGGACATGGACGGCGTTTACGTCTACCTGGAATAGCACCTATAGGACTCGCATAACTGGTAACTTTACTGGTACCACCGATGAAATTATTCAATGGGCAGCCTGTAAATGGGGCTGGAGCGATGATATTGTCAGGGCCGAGGCGGTTACGGAATCTAATTGGAATCAGGCTACCATGTCAAACGGTGTCCCGGTCCAGAACGAAGGCTTTGGCGACTATGAACCAAGAAGTAACGGCGACTGTGTCTATGATTTTACCGGCGATCCTTGCCCCACCTCCTACGGAATTATTCAAGTTAAATGGTACTTTCACCCTGGGCGCGGCTATGCTTCTGATACACCGCAATCATCATATCCGTGGATTACCAAGTCAACTGCCTATAATCTGGATCTACAGTTAGCCGAAATGAGAGGCTGCTACGATGGGATGAGCACCTACCTCGGCAATACAAAAGGTAATTACTGGGGTTGTATCGGCTCATGGTTTAGCGGCGACTGGCTGAGCTCCGGCGCCAATAGCTACATAGCTAACGTTCAGAGCAATTTAACCAACAAACCATGGCTAAGTTGGCCAAGCAACTAGAAGCCTAGCTATGTTTCATACAATCTATTATGTAAATATTGACTCAGTGCATTCCAGCCCAACAGGTGTATAATGGGGTTTTGCCTCTGTCCAAAATAAGCATAAGCAAGTAGAATGGAAAGAAGATATGGATAGTACCAATCGCGTACCAAACGTGCCGCTTACCAAGTTCAAACGAACTAAGACTATTGCTACCATTGGCCCGGCTACAAACAGTTATGATGCTATCTTAAAACTCATCAAAGCCGGCGCTAATGGGCTGAGGTTAAACTTTAGCCATGGTACCGAGGCTGAGCGGGTACAACAGATCAAATGGATTAGAGAAGCGGCACAGGAATACGGCAAGCCGGTAGCTGTTATCCAGGACTTGCAGGGGCCAAAAATGCGTTTGGGTGATTTTGAGGGTAGTGTCAGTATACAGACAGGACAAGATCTGGCCTTTAAATATCAAGCCGACTATGAGCGGACTGGCTGGTTGCCCACACAGTATGATTTGAGCAAGAAGGTCAAGCGCGGCGAACGAATGTACTTATTTGATGGCAAGATTAAAACCGTCATAACCGGCGTCAAAGATGGTGTGGTTCAAACCCGGGCCGAGAACAGCGGCACGCTGACTCAGCGCAAGGGCATTAACCTGCCTGACACAGATTTTGAGAGCGATATTATTACCGTCAAAGATCGTAAAGACATTGCTTTTGGTAGCCAACATGACGTTGACTATGTAGCCTTGAGTTTTGTGCAAACGGCGCAGGATGTTATTAAATTAAGAACTATACTTAAAAACTTAGGTAGCAAATCCAAAATAATCGCCAAAATCGAAACCAAGGCGGCCATAGAAAATATTGATAAGATTGTCCAGGAAGCCGATGTGGTCATGGTCGCAAGGGGTGATTTGGCCATAGAGACCAGTCCGGAATCGGTTCCAATTGAACAGCGTCATATTATTGGCCTGGGCCGCCGCTATGCAACACCAATCATTGTAGCTACTCAGATGCTGGCCAGCATGACAGATAACCCCGAACCAACCAGAGCCGAAGTATCTGATGTGGCTACTGCCGTATTGCTTGGTGCCGACTGTGTCATGCTCAGCGAAGAATCTGCCAACGGCCAGTACCCAATCGAAGCGGTCGAAGTTATGAAACGAATTATCTTGTATACCCAAGCGAACGCTCCTATCATGCAAAGCTTTCCTGAGATTCCAAAAGACCAAAGCCGGCAAGAAGCCATCTCGCTGGCCATAATCAACCTAGCCCGCAATATACAAGCCAGAGCAATCGTAGCCGAAACACACTCCGGAGCCACGCCCTTACAGATTGCCGCCCACCGGCCGCAAGTCCCCATTATTGCCGTGACACCTAACAGTTTTACGGCACAGCAGTTAGCAATTGTCTATGGGACCAAAAGTTACGTGCGGCCAGTTGATAGACTGGCTGCCACCAAGCTAACCAATTGGCTTAAGCAAAATAAGGTTCTAAAAACTGGGGACATGATAGTAACCGCATCTGGCCAATATCCTGGAGTGGTGGGCACTACCGACACTATTAAAGTCCGTTTGCTATAGTAGATTCAGAAAGGTGGGATAAAAGACAGCGTGAGTTTCAACAAAAAAACCATTCGCGATATACACCTTGACGGCAAGCAAATCCTGCTGAGAGCAGATTATAATGTGCCAATTAACGACGGCCATATTACAGATGATTATCGGATCAAACAATCACTGCCAACAATTGAATATCTGTTAGATCGTCATTGTAGCATTGTTGTCTGTTCGCACTTGGGGCGGCCAGACGGAAAAAGAGATGAAAAATACAGTCTGGCACCCATTGCCAAGCGGCTGAGCAAACTGCTGGACAAGCCGGTACAGTTTGCAGATGATTGTATTGGACCAGAAGTTGAAAAACAGGTAAAAGCCCTAGAGCCGGGACAGCTACTGTTGCTAGAAAACGTCCGCTTTCATCCGGAGGAAGAAGCAAATGATGCCGGATTTGCCAAGCAGCTGGCTACCTACGGCGACATTTTTGTGCAAGACGCCTTTGGGGTAGTGCATCATGGCGCCGTTTCTGTTTCGGAACTTCCCAAGTATATGCCGGGTGTAGCTGGCTTGTTATTAGAGAAAGAAGTTGACGCTATTACGTCAGTTATGGAGAACCCCAAGCGGCCGCTTATGGCTATAATTGGTGGCGCCAAGATATCAGATAAAATCGAGTTTTTAGAGCGCTTTATTGAGTTGGCCGACTTTGTAGCCATTGGCGGGGCCATGGCTAACACCTTTTTGCTGGCGGAAGGCATTCATACCGGACATAGCCTGACCGAACCGGAAGACGTAAAAATGGCCAAACATTTGCTTGATAAGGCCCGGGCCAAGGCCAAAAGCGGCCATTTCACATTCTATCTGCCGCAAGACGGAGTGGTAGCCAAAAAAATAGATAAAACCAGCCATACCAGGATAGTTGATTGGCAGGCCCACGTAATTGCAGATGTTGAGGCTTATCCTAAGCGACCACAGAGGGAGGCTTCTACTATTCAACCCGATGAGTCAGTGTTAGATATTGGTCCGTTCTCTGGTGCATTTATAGCTGGTGGTATCCAGCTGGCCAATACCGTTGTTTGGAACGGAGCAATGGGCGTGACAGAAACTCCTGCGCTAGTAGGTCCAATTGGTCCGTTTGCGCACGGTACTGAGCTTGTTATAGAGGCTATGACCGGCCAATTTGGCCACCGTCCCTATAGTTTGGTTGGTGGAGGAGATACGGTTGGCTACATTGAGGCCAGGGGAGAGGTTAAGTTCTTTGATCATGTCTCTACCGGCGGCGGTGCCAGCCTGGAGCTGATGAGCGGCAAAAAGCTGCCCGGTGTTGAAGCCCTACAGAACAAATAAAAACAAATGCTCAGCTGTCAATGTACAATGCTCAATGAATGTAGCGATGATTAAATGCATTAATGGCATTGACTATTCATTGAGCATTGATACTTGAGCATTGAACATTGCTCTGTGATAAACTAACCATAAGAAGTATGACATTATGAAACGAACTCTGATAGTCGGAAATTGGAAAATGAACCTAGATACGGCTGCGGCTAGTTTGTTGGCTCATCGGCTTGAGGAACGAATTAAAATTTACCGGGAAATAGAAGTAGTGCTAGCTCCAAGCATGCTGGTCCTACAACCGCTTAGCTTACAAATTGACAGACGCAAATTCCGTCTGGCTGCCCAGAATGCCTATTATAAAGACGAAGGTGCCTACACCGGTGAAGTATCATTCACCATGCTGCAAGATCTAGTACACTACAGCCTTGTTGGCCATTCTGACCGCCGGCACAAGTTTGCCGAAAATCTAGAAATGATCCGCGAAAAGGTAGCCGCTGCCATTCGTAACGATATTAGCCCGATTCTTTGCGTTGGTGAGACTAAGCAAGAAAAGTTGGAGGGCGAAACGAGCGTGGTTATACACGATCAAGTAACTACGGCCCTCAGCAACCTAACTTCCGAGAATATCAACGATGTGGTTATCGCCTATGAACCCGTTTGGGCTCTAAGTAACGGCACAGATTATCTGCATCATGAAATTCCCAAACCGGATGATATTGTTAAAGCAGTTAAGGTTATTAGAAATAATGTTGCTCATTTGTACGGCGATAAAGCCGCTGCTGGCATGCGGGTGCTCTATGGCGGCAGCACCAACTCCTCGACCGCCTACGATTTATTATCGCTAGAAGGTATTGATGGCTTATTGGTTGGCGGAGCCAGCCTAAACTACGCCGAGTTTAGCGGTATTGTCGAGGCTGCCTACAGATTCCACTACCAGAAACAAGAGACTTCCCATGCCGCATAAAGACGACGGCAAAAAGAAAGTCTTTGACGTCTCTAAGCCAGGAGAGACAGCTGCCAGTGCAAGTAGTAAGCCGGTCATAGTTGGACACAAAACACTATTGCCCGACCCCATGGTGACGCGTCAAATCCCTATCAAAAAGGTCAAATCCAAGCCGGACAGCAATGACGTTGGTAGCGATAATGAAGCCGCCAGCGGCGAGCCGGATAACGAAGTCAAGCTGCTGAATACTTCGGAGATTACCATTGTTCCACCTACATCTGACGACACAACTAATTCTAAGCCTCCCGCCGAACCAACTAGTGCACCCCTACCAGAAGAGTCAAAAGTTCCTGAAGAAACAAAGATACCTGATCCAGTCAAAGAATCTACCGAATCAGATAAGGTAGCCGAAGATGTAGCGGCCGAAGACACAAAAGTTGAGCCAAAAGAAAAAGAAGCTCAACCTGCAGTCACCGAGACGTCTACGGATTCAGATGATCAGCCGGACAGTAATGGAGAGGACGCACCTAGTAAAACGTCAGACAAAACCTCCACAGAAGACAAAGAAACCAAAGACGATGACAGGGCTCAGGCCGAAGCAGCCCAAAAAGAAGTTTACAAAAAGTTAGTTGACAACAAAACTTACTTTGCACCAATTGGCGAACAAAAGCGTAAGCGTTCCATGCGCCGGTTTCTGCTGGTCGTCATCCTACTTTTGTGTATATTAGCGGCTGCAGCTGATGTCTTGATAGACAACGGCACCATCAAGACTAACATCAAGCCGCCGGTTCGCATATTTCATAACATTCAGTAAACCACAACAGTTATAGGCGTCTAACTCTGTTAAAATAACAGAGTGCAAGAGCAGATTTTACGTGGACTTAATCCAGAACAGCATCGTGCCGTCATAACTACCGACGGCCCGTTGTTAATTCAGGCCGGGGCAGGGAGTGGTAAGACCAAAACTCTGACTCATCGCATTGCCTATCTTATCGCCACTAAACGGGCAACACCATATAACATTTTAGCCGTTACCTTTACCAACAAGGCGGCTAAAGAAATGCGCCTGCGGGTGGCTAAGCTCCTAGGCGAGCATGCTGAAAATCGGTCTTTCATGCCGTTTATGGGTACCTTTCATAGTATTTGTGTGCGTTTGCTGCGCCAGGACGGCGAACATATTGGCGTGCCGCGTAGCTTTGTAATTTTTGATGAACAGGATCGCTTGAGTGCCATCAAACAGGTAAATAAGCAACTGATGATTGACGATAAAAGTTTCCCGCCGCGTCTGTTGGCAAGCCTTATAAGTAGTGCTAAAAATGAACTGATCACGCCAGCTAAGTACGCCAGTTTGGCGAATGGTCCGGCCGAACTTACGGCCGCTAAAGTATTTCCTATCTATGAAAAAATTCTGCATGAAGCTGCGGCCCTGGATTTCGACGACTTAATTGGCAAGGCTGTATTGTTACTCGAAAAGCATGCCCCCATCAGAGAAAAATGGCAAGCTCAATTTAAATATGTGATGATCGATGAGTACCAAGATACCAACGCCGCCCAGTACCGCTTGGTTAAACTACTAACGGGGAAGCATCATAACATTGCGGTAGTCGGTGATGATTGGCAGTGCCTAACGGCAGGAAGCTTGGTAGATACACCTGCCGGACCTAAAAAGATTGAGAATATACATTCAGGTGATATGGTACTGGCAGCCAGTGGGTATGGCAAAACTGGATATTTTAAAGTATTAGCAAAAAAACAGTTTAACTTTAATGATGATGTACTAAATATCAAAACCGCTTCTGGCCGGACATTGAGTTGCACATCGAACCACCTATTATTTACAAACTGGGCTCTTACCGATAACTACTTTGTGTATCTTATGTATGCTAAATCTAAAGGTTATCGAATTGGTGTTGCTAAAGGTACTAGATTTGATGGCAAGCGCTATGATGTTGGATTGCGGATTCGAGCTAATCAAGAACGCGCCGATAAAATGTGGGTTATCGCTGTCTGTAAAAACCGTCAAGAAGCTCTCTATCAAGAAACCCTTATTGCCTATAAGTACGGTATTCCTATGCTTGTTTTCCACGCCTTCAAGAATAGATACATGCAATTTAGTCAGGCTCAGATCGACACTATTTATAAGACTATAGACACGCGCGAGCGGGCTAACAAGCTGTTCTTAGATTTAGGGATAGATCCACGGTACCCCCATTTTTTACCCCAAGCAACTTCCCGAAACGGTGTAAAGCGTATAAACATTAATATAGTGTTATTTGGCGACAGACGTACAACCCAGCAAAGTCCATGGTCGGCTAGTCGACTATCAATCAATACCACACTAAGACAAGATCTGAAGTTTCTGGAAGGGCTGGGCTACGCTGTACGATCGGCGAATACAGGTACGTTTCGAACGGAGATTCACAATTTAGACTTTGCGGAGATCGAAAAAGCTCTAGAAAAAATACAGGCAACCAATAGAAACGATCTAAACATACATAAGTACACTTTTTTAACCAATAATAAGTTTATTTTTATGCCGGCAGGCAATGTGAGAGTTGGCATGATGATACCTATATTAATAGATAACCAAGTAATTGAAGACAGAGTTATCAGTGTTCATAAAGGCGCCTATGAAGATCAGGTGTATGACCTTAATGTTGAAAAGGTTCATAACTATATCGCATCGGGTGTGGTTGTGCATAATTCCATTTATAGTTGGCGCGGCGCGGACTTCCGTAATATCCTCAATTTTGAAACTGACCATCCCAAAGTTACCGTCATTAAACTCGAACAAAATTACCGCAGTACCAAACATATTTTGGATGCCGCTCATGCGATTATTACCAAAAATATGCAGCGTTCCGACAAAAAGCTTTGGACGGCGGTAGGCGATGGCATGCCAGTCAAAATCTTGCAAGTTCAGAGCGAGCGAGCCGAAGCCGAGGCCATTATTCGGCGCATAAGCACGGCTGTAAACGTTGGTACTTGGCACTACCGTGATTTTGCAGTGCTTTACAGAACCAACGCCCAGAGCCGTTCCATAGAGGAGGGCCTGGTGCGCTATGGTATTCCTTACCGCATTGTTGGTGGCGTGCGCTTTTATGATCGCAAAGAAATAAAAGACATTATCGCCTATCTACGGCTCATCTTTCAGCCCCAGGACCAGGTGAGTTTTGAGCGTATTGTTAATGTTCCAACTCGGGGTATTGGCAGCAAATCTTTGCAAAACTTTTTAGACTGGCAACAAAATAGTCAATTACCGCTGGGGACTGCACTGGCTCAAGTAAATAGCTGTGCTACTATCACGCCCAAGGCTCGACAAGGCCTAGCCGAGCTAAGCGATATTCTATCTAGTTTGCGAGAAGTTATGGGCGAGGCAACTGTTCCAGCGCTGATAGATTCGCTCATCCGGCGGCTTGATTACCTACATTTTTTGGATGATGGTACGCCGCAGGGTGAATCGCGCCAAGAAAATGTCAAAGAACTTATAAGTGTAGCCCAAGAGTTCCGCGATGTTGGTCTAGACGGCTTTTTAGAAGAAATTGCTTTGGTCAGCGATTTAGACGGGGTGCAATTTGATAATGATACCGTCACGCTTATGACCTTACATAGCGCCAAAGGCCTAGAGTTTCCGGTGGTCTTTATGACCGGTATGGAAGAAACCCTATTCCCGCATTCACGGGCGCTCTATGACCAGTCAGAGATGGAAGAGGAGCGCCGCTTGTGCTACGTTGGCATGACGCGAGCTCAGCGCGAGCTGTATCTTATATATGCCAGCAGCCGGATGCTTTACGGCGGCATGCAGCATAACCCGCCCAGCCGTTTCTTAAGTGAAATAGACCAAGGCTTTATGAATGAGAGCCAGGAGACCAGTTGGGCATCGCCCGGACCTGATACAGATAGCTTTTCTCGGCCTGTATTAGATTCTGTCGAGCCGAGATACATACCCGAGCTTGAAGCAGGTGATACCATTAGCCACAACTTATTTGGTAACGGTATTGTGACAGAAGTGAGCGGTGAAGAAATTCTAGTTAACTTTAATGGTCGAGGCATCAAAAAGCTCAATGTCGGCTTTGCTCCCATCAAAAAAATCAACTAACAAGCTTTGGGAAGGGCTGGGTAGAGTCCTCTATGTCCTAGCTTGGCCGGCTCTGTACGTATACTTGCGTCGTGGCGGTGAACGGACAAGACTAATTGTGACTGCCAATGACAAGATACTCCTAGTCAAAGACTGGTTGGGAGATGGCAGTTGGAAGTTACCTGGTGGCGGTCTGCATAAAGGCGAAGCTGCCAGCGTTGGAGCCCTGCGTGAACTGGCTGAAGAGACTGGCTTAGTAGCTAAGGCTAATCAACTGAAACCACTGGGTCTAACGGTTTCACACGGCCACGGTTTTAACGTTACAATTCGCAGTTTTTGGCTCCAATTGCCAAAAACTTCAGCGCTAAGCCCGCAGGCGGGTGAGATACTGGAGGCCCGCTGGCTGCCGGTCGAGGAGGTTTTAAAACGGTGCAATATTTCGGACAGTACCCGTTTGCTTATAGAACAATGGGGTGGCCAGCTTTGAGCCCGGCTTCTAAATTTGCTACACTAACAGCTGGCTTGTCAATCAATCCCACCTCTGGACTCCAACTTATTATCTTATAGACAAATCATGACCTATGCGTAGACTCAAGAAAAAGGCTCACAAACGGTATAGTGTTTTTCACCGCAAAGGTGGACGAGCCTCGCTACGCCTGCGGGCTGGGCAACGTTTCAAGCAGTTTCGCCGCCACCCCGTTAGTTTTTTTGTGGTTCTCTTTTTTGTCTTATTAGGTGTGACGGGTGCTGCTTTTTTGGCACTTAACGGCGGCAGCTACAAGCTACCTCCGCCAGACCGTTACATTGTGATTGTGTCCCACGATGGCCAGAAGCAGGTGGTTCCAACCAAGGAGCCGACAGTCGGCGCTTTGCTTAAAGAGCTTAATATTAAACTTAACCAAGGTGATATAGTCGAACCTAGTCCGAACGCAGCCATTAATCAGGATGAATACCGCATTAACATTCACCGGGCTGAGCCGGTTGAAGTTATCGATGGCGCCAGCCATACCTTTACGCTCAGTGCGGCTAGTACGCCGCGGAGTATTGCCAAACAAGCAGGGGTGGCAGTGTATGCCGAGGACAACTTAAATGTAACTGCTCCTGGTAATTTTTTGGCCGATAACTCTATTGGTGCCCGCATTGTTATTGACCGGGCAACGCCCGTTAACGTTAATCTCTATGGCGGCCAGACACCCATGCGCACCCAGGCCAAAACTGTTGGAGGATTATTACGCGAGAAACATATAACTTTGGGGAGTAACGATAATGTTATGCCTGGTCCAGACACGCCTATTACGCCCGGCCAGCAAATATATGTAGTCGGTAAGGGCTTTACGGTCATTACTGTTTCGCAAACTATTCCCATGCCGATCCAAACTATTTACGATGCCAACTTAACCTTTGGTACCAGTGCCGTCAGACAACAAGGGCTTGTCGGTCAACAAGTCATTACTTATAGTGTCAATAAGCAAACAGGCGAGCGCACTCCTCTACAGACTATTATCGTTCAGCAGGTTGTGCCAGAAATTGTCGCTGCCGGTACCAGCCTAAGTGGTATCAAGGATGACATGGCATTGGCGGGTATTGTTCCTGGCGACTACCAGTTCGCCGACTATATCATTAGCCATGAATCAGGCTGGTGCCCTACCAAGGCTCAAGGCGAGCATTCCTGCCCAGCCATTCCCGACAATTCGCAAACGGCCTATGGCTATGGTTTATGTCAAGCCACGCCGGGCTATAAGATGAGTTCGGCTGGCAGTGATTGGGCAACTAACCCGGTTACTCAATTACGCTGGTGTAGCGGCTATGCGCACAGTCGTTATGGCAGTTGGGCCGCAGCCTATGAGCATTGGGTGGCCTATAGTAATTGGTAACCTATAATGACAGATGAAACAACCGCTGATAAATCTTTAGGACAACACTGGTTAACGGACAGTGTTTCTCTAGATGCAATATGCGATAGCGCAGATCTTGAGCCAGGCGGTACAGTGCTAGAGATCGGGCCGGGGCAGGGTAGCCTAACGTCTGTCTTGCTGGCAAGAGGAGTTCAGGTTATTGGCGTTGAGCTTGATGAGCGGCTGGCGGCAGAGCTACGACAAAAATTTACCAATCTTCCATTTACACTTAACATGTTAAGTATCCTAGATTTTGACCTTTCCAGCTTACCGGTAGACTATAAAATAGTCGCCAATATTCCTTACTACTTAACAGCTCACCTGCTCCGTATGTTGTCAGAAACACCACACAAGCCACAATTGGCGGTTTTGCTTGTTCAGAAGGAAGTAGCTGAGCGCGTCGCGGCCCAACCTGGAACCATGAGCACCATTAGTGTTGCAATTCAGTTAGAATATCAAGTGTCGCTGGGCCAGCTGGTGCCGGCCAGATTATTCACACCGCCCCCTAAAGTTAATTCGCAAGTTTTGATTATGAAGCAGCGCACCGAGCCTCTCTTTGCCGACATAAATAAAAAGGCATTTTTACGTTTGGTTAAAGCTGGCTTCGCTAATCGCCGCAAAACCTTGCTCAATTCTCTGTCGGCTGGTCTACGGTTGTCTAAGCCTGAAGTCAATCAACTGCTCGAGCAAGCCAACATCCTACCCTCAGTTCGTGCCCAAGAGTTATCTTTAAACGACTGGCATAGACTGTATTTAGTAGAAAGTAGAAAGCGGTATACAAAGATGCGTCTGGGCGGCCATAAACTAGGATCGTAGAACGTATAGCGTATAGCGAATACCGTATGCCCCACGTGATTCCAGGCTAAAGGAGCACCTGAAGTAGCGGTTGTAACAAAGAGGCGGACTTGGTCGCGAAGGCTGTCTGACGAACAAAAGATCCAGTGAATCTTTTGTGAGGAGTTCCTGAGCGAGCCTGTTTGTTACAACTGATACCTCAAGTGTGACGAATGCCTGTGGTTTCTTTGCCTACTTTCTTGACGACGCAAGAAAGTAGGTCGACGCCGCGTGGAGCGCGGTGATGACACTAGTTTACCCTGAGATCTCTCCACGGAGTTTACCTTGAGCAGGGTCTAAGTGGTCGAGATGACAGATTGGACTGGATCCCCGATCGGGGTCGGGGATGACGGAACGGGGTACGGGATAGCGAGATGACGAGTGCTTTTGGTTTACTTTTGTCGATACAAAAGTGATAAAGAATACTTGACTTGTTAAGTATCAAACAGTACAGTTGTAACTGATAAATCGGAGCAACTGTGCGCCCCACTAACAATATCGGCTACCTACTCAATCACCTAGCCTTTATCCTCAGTCGTCAATCCGATCAAGTTCTGCAAGAACAACTGGGTTTGGGATTCTCACAGTTTAAAATCATGATGGTGCTCAGGTGGAATCCAAGCCTCCAGCAAAAACAAATTGCCGACCGGTTAGGGCAGACCGAGGCTAGCATTAGTAGGCAGATAAAGCTTCTGCACGATAAAGCCTTACTAACTACCCGCATTAGCCCCGAGAACAAGCGCCAGCATATTACCACTCTCACCACCAAGGGCGAAAAACTAACCGAGCAAGCCATGCTTATACTCAACAATTATCATGCTCCAACCTTCCAAGCCTTGAGCGAGAAACAGCAACAACAACTGCAAGAAATTTTGACTATCATGCACGATCGTGTCTGCAACGGCGAAAAATCGATTAGTTTTAATCACCCATAAAAACTGTAAAGGGATACAAAAATAGATAAAGTTAAGCGAAGCCTAAGCGATTCTACATCAATTCTTGGACAGCAAACCGGCGAACCATTACCCGTTCACTAAAATTTGAAGCTGTTAGCTGTTAGCTGTTAGCTGTTAGCTGTTAGCTGTTAGCTCATTTATTACTGTGTTTGCGTTTGTTTTGGTCGAGCTCGCGTTTGCGTAAGCGCAAGGATTTGGGTGTGACTTCTAGTAGTTCGTCATTCTCTAAAAAGTCTATGCACTGCTCTAGGCTCAAAATAACTGGTGGCGTTAGCTGCACTACACCGTCGCTTGAGGAGCTGCGCATATTGGTCAAATGCTTGGCTTTGCAGACATTTATTTCCATATCGTCTCCACGTTTGTTTAGACCCACAATTTGGCCGGCATAGACTTTCTCGGCTGGGCCTACGTAGCATATGCCTCGGTCTTGGGCGGTTTGTAGAGCATAAGGGGTGGTGGTGCCAGCTTCAAAAGCTATAAGTACTCCGTTTCGCAGCTGTTCCAAGCTAGACCCTAGTGGTTGATAGCCAATCATCAAGCTGTTCATAATGATGGTACCTTTAGTAGAGGTCATTAATATGTTACGCAAACCCAGCAAGGCGCGGGTAGGCAATTCATAGACCAGCTTAGTGACGCCTTTGGTGCTGGCAAACTGCTCTTTAAGGGTGGCTTTGCGCTGGCCCAGTTCCATCTGAACGGTGCCAACGTGTTCGGCCGGGACTTCTATAATAAGTTCTTCTACTGGCTCCTCAGTAACTCCTTCATGTTCACGGGTTACAACTTGCGGCCGGCCAACCTCGAACTCATAACCCTCGCGGCGCATGGTTTCTATCAGTACGCTCAAGTGTAGTTCGCCTCTGCCAGATACCAAAAAGCCGATTTGCTCTTCTGCTACCCGCAGACTCACATTGGTCTCTAGCTCTTTTGTAAGCCGTTCACCTATTTGCCTCGAGGTCGTGAACTCGCCTTCAGTACCTTTAAAAGGCGAAGTGTTAGGTCCTAGATAAATTTTGAGCGTTGGTGCTTCTACTTCAATAACAGGTAGAGCTTCTGGCTGCTCGCTATCGGCAATGGTTTCACCTATTTGGGCCTCGCCTATGCCAGTTAACTGCACAATGTCTCCGGCCACGGCTTGGGCTACTTCGGACTTGCTTATGCCGTGGCTCATGTAAACACTGTCTACTTTGGTCTTGATTTGTTCGCCGTCTTTTTTAATAAGCATTACTGGCTGCCCGGACTTAATGTGCCCCCGGCTGATGCGTCCGATAGCGTACTTGCCTTTAAAACTATCCCAGGCTAGGGCCGTTACCAGCATTTGAAAAGGTTTATCAGCTTCCACTTTGGGAGCAGGTATGTGCTGAATGATGGCGTCAAAGAGTACAGATAGATCTCCGTCGGCTTCAATATCTGCTGGCGGCGTGGTCCAGGCTTTACCGGCCCGTCCAACGGCGTAATAAACCGGATAGTGCAACTGGTCTTCGTGGACGACAAGCTCCAAAAACAAATCAGCTAACTCATCCTCAACTTCTTTGATCCGGGCACCGGTTTTGTCTATTTTGTTAATAATCACAATCGGTTTGAGCTCAGCCGCCAAGGCTTTGCTTAATACGAATTTAGTCTGAGGCATAGGTCCTTCTTGGGCGTCGACAATCAGCAAACAGCCATCGGCCATATTCAGGGTACGCTCTACTTCGCCGCTAAAGTCGGCGTGCCCGGGGGTGTCGATAATGTTTATACGATAATCATCGTGCTGTACAGAAGTAACTTTGGCAGTAATGGTGATGCCGCGTTCCCGTTCTTGGTCGCCACTATCCATGATGAGGTCCTGAGCCATCTCGGCCTGGTTATCGCGGAAAGTTTGCGACTGCTTAAGCAGGCCATCAACCAGCGTGGTCTTACCGTGGTCCACATGGGCGATAATGGCTATATTTCGAATTTTGCTTGGATCCTGCATAAAAAATAAGCGCCGTATCAGCGCTCCCTTTACGTCAATTATACCATAAGCAAAACATTCCCACAACCTAAGGTCAAATTATTAAAGTTAAGATTAGGCTGCAGCTTGTGGAGTTTGATTCCGTTGCTGCTCCTGCATATTTAATGAACCTTCTTGTATAGCGCCTACTGCCATCACTGCAGCTCCGGCAGTAATCAGGACTCCACCGCCAATCATTAATGCATCCTCCCAAGAAGCGTCATGAGAAATAGGTCTTTCTACTACTGGTGTATCACCTCTACCAGGCCCTTCTTGCATAGCAGGAGTAGACAAAAATCCTGTTAAAAGTACTACCGTTCCCGCCATTGCTACTCCGAACCCTTTTAAGAATCTGCCTATAGCACGATCGTGTCTTTGGTCTTCCCCTTCTGGACTTAGTGGTTTCATTGTTTCAGTATAACAAAAATAACTTTGGTTTGACCAAAAGTCTCTTGTGGTTAAGTTCCTTTTATTTCAGAAGACCGTTAGAATTGGTTGGGGTCATGCCGGGATCTATATTGTTAGGCGTTGGAGTAAGAGTCCATACCACTGTAAGAAATAGAAAAACAGCTGACATCAGTATTAAAAGCGTTAGACTGGCAATTTTTAAAAGGCGGTTTTTGGCTTTTCTGCTTTGTAGGTAGGCCGTGAGAAACAACAGGATTGCGAGTATCGCGCCAATCGAACCATATAAATGACCCACAAAAATAAACAAATTACTTGACCAGCTTGCGGGAAGATTAATGTCAGGTGCCCATTTGTTATACCAAAGCGGCCAAAAAAACACCCCAAAAAATATTCCCAAAATGTTTAAGAGAATGATCTTTGTATTTTTTGACATTGACATAAGCATAAGCTCGGTGCTGTCAATTTACAAACAAAAAGCACAGTCGGACTTTTTTAAGAATCAAAAATAGTTTCTAATACTCTGTCTAATGAGCGTGCATTTAAATCGGGATCAAAAAAGCTTCCTTCGTCCTCGGCAAGAACTCTCAATACCTCTTCCACACCACCCCGTGTGGTCTCCTTATCTAATCCAATTGCTTGAGCCATACTCCTAACAGAGCGTACGTTAATTTTCTCTCCCCATTCTTCTAGCTGTGCCTCGGGGTTACTTTGTTCGTGCATTGATTCTATAGTAAAAGACATGAGCTCGTCTTGAATTGATAATTCGTCCTGACCAAATGTTATTGTAGCTTCTGACTTCTTTTTAGTACCGGGTAAGTTACCAGTTGCCAGATATGAAATAAAGGCTATCAACTTACCTTCGGTTTCGGTTCGCAAGTCTTCGTCTAACACAAACTCTATGTCTACCCCAGCGGCTTTTAAGGCTGTCATTGCCACAAATTGTCCCCAGGGCTCGGCTGTTTCTAAGGCTTGGACAATAGCTTCACTCCCCACTATTATTGGGCCACCATTATCTCCTGCTTCTGCGAGACGCTTAAGATTATTTGTTGAACTAGAACCAAATAAATTAACAGATCTCTCTCCTGTTGTTTCAACGGATACAAAAGTTTTATCGCCATATGCAGATACGGTTTCTGGGAGCAAAAGCTCAATTGAGCCACCCGAAACTACAGTACGTGTTTGATTGTTAGTTATCTTGGGCAGAGTGGCGGTTATAGCATCGGTTCTTGGTACCAAACTTACCTCTGCATGGTAATGGCCAATGTGCAATACTGGCTCACCTGGCTGTAAGCGATTCATAATACTCACTAAAGCCGTCTCACCTCTTTTGGCGGCATCAGCGTAGGCCTTGGCCGGATTATCATCTTTGGCCAGGCTATCATCTTGGTAAATAAGGCCAAAGAGGGTGCGAGCCTTGACATCGCCAGGGCCGTTGACAATACAGGCTGCTGTTTCGTGGGCTGCATTGGCAATTTTGTCTCGGGATGCCAGGACGTCTAACTGTGAATCTGCTAGCGAAGTTTCAGCGGCTTCAACACGCTTGCGTGCGACGCCTAAAGAAGCCTCTACAATTCTTACCTCATTTGTTGCTTCGTCCAGCCTGTTTGTAGCGTCAGCTACACCTTGTTGAGCTAAAATTGCTGCCTGCCGTTCTGCTTCTAGGACTGGTTGGCTGGCTTCAATGATACCCCATATGCCTGACGATGATTCTTCAGTTGACACGTATAACTCCTAATCTCAGTATTCGTGTATTTTAACTATTTACCCCACATTCAACAAGCATAAGCAAAACAATTACTAATAGATTCCCTAAGTTCAATCCTACTCTTCGGATGTATTCTTCTTGCCAAGGTGAACGTATTTATAAAACCAGGCCGCAAAAACCAAGGTTAGCAAGACCGTGATAGCAAGCAGGACGCCGCCGTTGAAATCAGCATCGCCATTACTTTTGGTCCCAAAGATCATGCCCGCAATCCAGTTGATTAAAATTGATGCCACAATTAAGAACATAAAAGATAGAACGACATCAATAATTATTTTTACTATTTTTCCGGACATAGCGCCTCCTTACTAGTGTCATCCTTAAATATACCTGAGGGAATGCAATAAATAAACAAAAAAAGCACCTCTTAAAGAGATGCTTTTTTGGTGGAGCTGGAGGGTATTGCACCCTCGTCCGCTAGTTTATCTTGGTTAGGCTTCTACAGGCATAGGCTACTTATGTGTCTTAGGAACATGGACGGTAAATAGCCAAAAAACCACGTTCCGCAGTCCTAAATCTTAGTAAATCTTATGGACAGTAAGATTCAAGCATCCGTGAAGATATGACACGCATTAACATTACCACGGCATCACGTTAGGCGCGGCTACCTAATAAAATTAAGCAGCTTTTGCGAAACTAAAGTCAGTGCGTGGTACAAAAGCGTTAGCTAATGTGCTCGCTACAGATTTAATTCCACGAGTAAAAGCGTTTGCAATTACAAATTGTTGCCTATAACGCTGACAAGCGACCTGCGACCATAACCGATAAAGACCAACGTCGAGCTAAAATCAGCCCCGTGACATCATTGTATCATATATTGAGTTAAATACAAGACTTTTCATAAGCATTTTGACCTCAGATGTATGCTGTCTTTTTGTTTGAGTTACCTATTGACTAGCTTTGAATATTATGATACCATATATACATGGTTGATGTCATTGAATCTGGCGTTCGTCTTGACCATGATTTAGCATGGGAACTTGCAATCGTACAGAACGAAGCCTATGACCCTATTAGTGGCTCTGAAGTCAAGATTGCCGAACTCCAAAAAGAGCTACCACGGGGCTGGGTTAAAGGCATATTGTATCGGGCAAATGTGGTTCGAATCAATGGCGAAGCAAAAACTATCACAGATGAGATTGATGCTGCTAAGGAAGATACAGAAGCTAAACAGTCTACGATTGAAGAGGGGGTAGCCCAGAATCGTCGAAAAATTGAAGATGTAAACTACTTCTTCAACATATTTGATAAGGAAGCTACGCGACGTTATTTTGAAACTCACGATGTCCATACTTTACTGAAACATAGTCATGCCGATTTAGGTATGTTAAGGAATATTGGTACGGTCTTTCATGGCGAACCAGGTACTCGCACAATTGCACTGTTTGATTCTTCTAAACCCGAGCAACAAATGCATGGTACGGCTGTAGGGCCCACGCTCACGGCTCTTGGATTTAGTGCCAAGCAATTTGTCGAGAATAAGAGTACTGATGCCAACGGGGTTACAACATCCACAGTGAAAATACAACCTGGCGTATCAACAGACGGTGATAAAGTAGCGGCAAATGAAGGCCGAAGCATCAAAGCCACCTATACTCAAACTGACAAAGATGTGTTCGTAGATTTAGAAGTTGAAGTGGAAGAAGGTTCCCCAGAAGTACACATACCACTATCAGAATATCTCACAGGGGTACTGGTTTATGATTCTGAATATGCGTGTGGTTCTATTTGGTCAAACATTGGCTATGAAGGCATCGGGTTTGAGGGCATTGAAAACGCACTACGCTTGACACGAGAGTTTCGGGCGTTTGGTGGCAGACTTACCAATGCTCAAGAAAATGCACTCGATAGCATGCAAAGACACAGAGATTACTTAGCTAAAGATAGATTCCGTTACAGCCGATATGGTTAGTGATTGAACGCCTTGAGGCACATAGAGTTATTCTTAGACCTCAACCACGATATAGCTAGAATTTTCCTCCACCGCCTCAGCTCTGGGTAGATATGGTACCAATTATTTTGGATTAGCTACACCAAACGGTCATTATCGAGATTCGATAGTGTTTTTTTGTTTACTTGATACGGCTGATCGAATCGATTGTAGATTAGCAAAACGCTTGTAGAAGTTGGCTGAATGTAGTTAAATCTATGTAACGTAAACCATTAACAGAAAGTATTTTTATGAACCCAGATACACCTCCGGTTACTCCAACACCACCAACTGACTCTGCACCGGTACCACCACCTGCGGCCGGACCAGCTCCAGCACCCGGTACACCAGTAACGCCTCCAACCGTTGCTCCTGTCGGCGGATCAGCCATGCCAGGCAGCCAGCCAGCCAAAAAACCTATGATGTCCATGAAAATGATTGGCATCATTGTGGCTGTGGTAATAATTCTAGTTGTCGTTGTTTTCTTACTAACCAAGTAAAAACACAAACCGTATATCGTAGTACGTATGTCGTATATCGGATTCTCGGGTTTAGAGTCTATTGGTTTACCGGCATGCGCAGTGGCTTTTTTGCCTACTTTTGTAGCTAGAAACAAAAGTAGGTCGACGCCGAGCGAAGCGCGGTGATGAAAGGGTTTTTCTTGAGATCTCTCCATCCGCCTCAGGCGGGTTGATATGACATCTTGGACTGGATCTCGCATCAAGTGCGGGATGACGGATAAGGCTGGTATGATATAACTCAGCTATGAAAGTTGCCATTGTTACTTGTTATAAACAGCCTGACTACGGTCGCGCCGTGGCGCTTCGGGCTGGCCTGGTAGCTATTCCTAATGTTCAAACTATTGTTATCAAAAATCGCCATCGTGGCCTATTGCGTTATCTAGAGGTTATCTTGCGAACATTGGCGGTACGCTGGCGGCAGCATCCGGATGTATACTTGTTAACCTTTAGGGGCTATGAAATGCTGCCGGCAATTCTGCTAATTGCCCTTGGCAAGCCAGTAATTTTAGACGAGCTAATTAACCCGTTAGAAGTTGTGAGCGAGCACCGTCAACTTTATCACGGAGGTATAAAAAGCAAACTGATGGCCATGTGGAGCCTGTTTGGTGGTTTATATACTGTGCTCTTACGTCGTTGCCGTCTAGTGATCGCTGACACCACCGTACATGCCCAATACTCTTCCCGGCTGAGTAAAGTCTCACTGGATAAATATAGAGTTATTCCAGTTGGGGCGGACGAAAGTATATTCAAGTCGGGTAGTCATCCAGTCATCCAGTCGAGCAGTCGTCCAGTCGAGCAGTCAGGTAGTACAGACAACTTTATGGTTCTCTATTATGGCAGTATGGTGCCGTTGCACGGATTAAAATTTGTCCTAGCAGCTGCCGAACAACTCAAAGATCAGCCGCGCATTAACTTTCTATTGGTAGGCGGCGGTAAAAAAGCATCATTGCAAATAGCAGACTCTAAAGCCAAGGGAGCACATATTGAATATCGTGATTGGATAGATGCAGATAAGCTACCAACCGTGATAGCCCGGGCTGGCTTGTGCTTAGGGGGTCCGTTTGGAGACACTTTACAATCACAGCTTGTCACCACTGGCAAAACTTATCAGTTTTTAGCGTCTGCTGCGCCCGTATTACTGGGCGAAACCCAAGAAACCCAGACTAGCCAGCTTTTTAAAGACAAGAGAAATTGCTTGATGGTACTCCAAGGTGATGCTCAGGTTATTGCCGAGGCTATACAATGGGCAGCGGCTCATCCTAAAGAACTGGCTAAAATTGGTTTGGCAGGGTATGAACTGTATCAAAAACACTTCTCCGAGAAAGTTATTAGCCAAAAGTTAGCGAGTCTTTTGAACGAACTTTCCTAACTTGTAACTTGTCTTTGGCGTGCAAACTAAGGGCAGCTACAAACAAGATGCCCAAAAATACTAAGTAAACGGCTCTATCAATTACACTGGCTGCAATGACAATATTGTTGGGAATATGATGCAGGCGGTGGGCCAACAATAAAAATGATTCACGAAAACCAATGGCGCCCGGCGTAAGCGACACAAACAGGGCAAAGTTGGCTGCCCCCGTATAAATAACTGCTTGGCGTAGACTCGCGTGGCTATCAACGGACCGTAACTCCACAAAATATATAAGGGCCACCAGGGCAACTTGAAGAAGCGTTGCCAGCGCCAGTTTTATGATATATTCCAGCGCCAATTCACCCAGCGAGACTTGTTTGTATCTAAGCGTCAGCCAAACTACGAGGCAAACCAAAGCAATAATTATAGTTGCCAGCCAAATTGGTAAGCTCGGCCCAAACAAGAACAAGGCGCTAAAAAGTGCAAAAAAACCGTAGTATAGCAAACTAAAGAGAACAAAGTCCTTATATTTTACCTGCCAACGCTGCTTGAGATAAATGGCTCTAAAGCCCGGGCCGCTTTGCAGGGGTCCAAAAAAATTCACAATAGACGAATAAATAGTCAGTAAGGCGTTTTCTTTGAGTGGAATAATTGCTTTGCAAAGCCGTAGTGAATAATACAAAATCAGCATCAACACTGCCGTCATACCACCATAGAGTAGTAGCAACAGTCCAATAACGCCTGGGTTTACCTGGCGCAGCTTAGTGAGCAGTTCGCTATGGCCATGAAAATACCAAATAAATACGCCGACAGTGAGTAGTAATACGCCTATTCCGGCTACGGCACGTAGTTTTTTATTAAATGTCATATCTCATCCATAGTATCATTCCAGTCATTTCACAGTTAGCTTGTATAATCTTGGAGTGACTACTTATCGCGTTAAACGCTCTATGAAAGATTATTATCAAAATATAGCCAACTTCATCCGGTCTAAATATTTCTTTTACGGAGTAGTAGCGTTACTACTGTTAGAGGGTAGTTGGATGGCCTTGTCTAGCCGCTACCCAATGGCTTTTGACGAAGCTTATCATTTTGGACTGATCAAAATTTATGCCCACCATCTGAGCCCCTGGTGGAGTGCCCAGCCAGCAGGTGGCGATATGTTTGGCGGCCTTTACCGCGATCCGTCATATCTTTATCACTGGCTTATGAGCTTTCCCTATAGGTTGATAAGCCGGATCTTTCACGAGACAATTGGCCAAGTTATTGCCCTACGCCTTATCAACGTCGTTATATTTGCCAGCGGTCTAGTGGTTATGAGAAAGCTACTACTCAAGGCTACTCGCTCAGATGCTTTGGTTAATCTAGCGTTGCTTTTTTTGGTGCTCACCCCTGTTATACCTTCGCTTGCTGGACAAATTAACTATGATAACCTGCTCTTTGTTGTGGTGCCGGCCAGTCTATTGCTAGCTGTAACATTTGTAGAACGCCTGCGAGCAAAGAAAAGACTCGATCTCACACTGCTCACTAGTTTGGCAATCTTTTGCTTGCTGGCCAGCCTGGTTAAGTACGCCTTTTTACCGATATTTTTGGTAATAATTGTATTTCTACTGTTTTTTATGTATCGAACCTATCGTGGTTCGGGTCGTCATTTGGGCCAGGAATTACAAGCAGCCTATAAAAAATTATCTATTGTCATGAAGCTTAGCCTATTGGTGGGCTTATTTATAAGTGGGGCGATGTTTTTTGAGCGCTACGGTATAAATACTATTAAGTATCACACGCCGCTGCCAGAATGTAATCAGGTGCTCAGTGTTCAGCAATGCTTGAGCTATGGCCCCTGGGCGCGTAATTACAGCATTTTATTGTCTAAGGGCCAGCCGGGTAGCGGTACTGTTCATTTCAATACCTTGACCTTTAGCCAGCATTGGACATTTGTGCTTTATAGGTCAATGTTTTATGTACTAAATGGTCCAGATAGCAGCTATACCGTCGGGCAGCCATTATTATTTCCGGCTTTAGTAGCAGTTTTGGTTCTGGTGGCCGGTTTAATATGTCTAGTTAAGTTCCGCCGCCAAATTTTTAAAGGTAATCCGGCTCGCTTGTTACTGGCTGTCATCATAGTTATATACGTGGCTACCCTATGGCTGCAAAACTATTCCGACTACTTGCACTTAGGACAACCGGTAGCACTGCAAGGGCGTTATCTGATACCAATTTTGGCGCCGCTCTATCTGTTATTGGGGGTAGCCATTGCCTGGGCCACGCGGATTCACAGACAAGCACAAGTTGTACTAGCCTCAGTGGCGGTTATTTTGTTTTTGCAAGGCGGCGGCATTGTCACCTTTATAGTCCGCAGCGACGACACATGGTATATCCAGGGCTCAGTCTCGGCCAAAATAAATAATAAAGTCCAACCTGTAGTCAAGCATGTCGTTATCGGCAAATAGTAGAATTTCTAGAGTACGTTTCACTACTGTGTCATCCTCAGCTTGACTGGGGATCTTACTAAGATTCCCGCCGGAGCCTGCCCTCAACTTGATTGGGGGCCGGAATGACAATTAAGAGGTCGGAACGACAACTGAAGTTATTTGTCGTAGCGGAGGTGTTTGGCTAGTTCTAGGTCTTGTTCGGCCAGGATGCGGTTGACGCGGACCAGGTCGGCAATGACCCCTAAAACAAATGACAGGACTGAGCCAATCAATAAAATCGAACCCAGAAGCAAAGATTGCAGGTGGCTGCCATGCTCATGTCTCAAGAAAAAGTAGCCGTAACGAATAAAGGGTATAGCACCAAGTGCCAACAAAGTGGATCCCAAACTGACAAAAATTACGTAAGGACGGTACATAATGAAGGATCGTACGATCGCTGATGCAGATTTGTAAACATGTTCGCCGGTAGATTTGAAGAGACGTGATTCGCGGGTTTTGGGATTAACGGTAATGGGAATACTGCTAATAGCCAGGCCTTTGTTGCCGGCCTGAATGATGGTCTCCATGCAGTAACTAAAGCTGGTGGTAGGGTTGAGCTTATAAAGTGTCTCGCGCGAGTAAGCCCTAAAACCGCTGGCGGCATCTGGTACATTGGTCGTAGCCGCCATATTAACAATCCTGCTCCCTAATCGCTGTAGGAACTTCTTAAATGGTGAGAAATGGGCAATCGTGTGGGTTTGGCGGTCAGCCACCACAATATCGGCTTTGCCATCCAAAATTGGCCGCATCAACTCGCCAATTTTCTCTTGCGGATACTGGTTGTCGCCATCGGTATTAACCAAAATATCAGCTCCAAGCTCTAGTGCCTTGTTCATACCGTCATGGAATGACCGGCCTAAGCCTCGCCGGGCCGGATGACGCACAAAGTGCTTGACGCCGTGAGCTTTGGCTACTTCCACGGTTTTGTCAGTCGAGCCATCATCAATCACTACTATGATAATCTCGTCAACACCCTCAATCTTTTTTGGGATACTACTAAGGACCAAGGGCAGAGTGGCCTCCTCGTTCAGGCAGGGTATTTGCACAACTAATTTCATAACCGTATGGTACCACTTAAAGAGTTCCAGCTTAAACGCTAACGCTGAGAAATTAGTAAGATGCAAAAAGTAAAAAGCAAAAAAGTGTTAGCTAAAACTCGCTGCTTATTACTTGTTGCGTATTGCTTCTTGCTGCTTGTTCAACGTTTGAATAAGCAATAGGGTTATAATGATCGGGTGGGCACCACATACAAAAACTTTGTCCGCTTTGTCGGCTCGCCGCTATTCTTTATCCTCACGCTTGTAGCGTTTCTAGTACAATCCGGCTGGATTGCCGTCTCTTCGCGCTATCCAATGGCTTTTGACGAGGCCTATCATCTGGGTCTTATTAAAATACAAGCTCAACAACTTAGCCCCATCATTACACATCAGCCGCCTGGACCAGCCCGATACGGAGCCTTGACGCGTGATCCATCGTATCTGTATCACTGGCTTATGTCATTCCCCTACAGGCTTGTTACGCATCACATGTCTCATTTTATGAACCAGATAATGACACTGCGGCTCATCAACGTGGCGATGTTTGCAACCGGGTTGGTGCTGTTTAGGTTGGTTCTGGCTAAAACCAAGGCCTCGGCGGCCATTATCAACGTGGCACTGCTGTTTTTTGTCATGACACCAGTAGCTTTGTTGCTGGCGGCTCACATTAACTATGACAATTTATTAGTACCCTGTGTGGCGGCCAGTATGCTACTAACGCTGCATATTAGGGAAAAATTACTAAATAAGCGTCAGCTAAGCAGTAGAAGTCTCCTTGGTCTCATAACCCTTTGCTGTCTGGCATCTTTAGTAAAGTACCCATTCTTGCCAATCTTTGCCGGTATTGTAGTCTATCTGGGCTATTTGTTTTGGACCACTAGTCATAAGGAGCGCAGCTCGTTGCATCTTCTCAAAAGTTGGCATAAAGACTGGCTCAAAGTGCCAAATTGGCAAAAGATAGCCCTCGTCGTAAGTCTCGTCATAGGCATAGGTCTGTTCAGCTACACATACGGGTCAAACCTGATACTCTACCAAAACCCCATTCCGCAGTGCGGCCAAGTCTTAGGGCCGGCGCGTTGCCAGTCCTACGGGCCATGGGCGCGTAACTATCGGGCAGCCCAGCATATAGTTAACGGACCAAATATTTTTTACTTTATCCCTAACTGGATAGGCGGCATGTTCCAGCGTTTATTCTTTGTGGTCAATGGCTCAACCGGCCCGGCTGTGTACCAAAATGACCTAGCGCCAGTTTTGGCGGCCACAGCCGCGCTCGGTTCGGTTATTGGTTTGTACCTGTTTTTCAAACATGGCAGAGATAATTTGAAACATGACCGCGCATTAGCAGTGCTTATGTTTATTAGTTTGTCCTATATTGCGGCCTTATGGGGGCGGAATTTTCATGATTATGTACACTTAGGCGAAATGGTAGCTATTAATGGTCGCTATTTAGTGCCAATTATCTTGCCGTTTTATCTGGCTGCTGCCCTTGGTTGGCAACAGTGGCTGGCTGGCCGCAGGCGTCTAAAAGTAGGTATCCTAGCAGTTGCTTTCTTACTCTGCTTACAGGGTGGAGGCATTATTAGTTACATAGCCTACAGTAATCAATATTGGTATTGGCCCGACAATGCCTGGGTACAATCCAGCAATAAACACTTGCAGCAGATAGTTAAACCGTTTGTCTGGGCTCCCAAGATAAGATAGGGGATTAGCGTTTAGGGTTTAGGGTATAGGGTCAGAACTTGACTACCTCCTGATCGCTATACCCTATTCAGTCTTGCTGGTTGCTGGTTGGCATAGGGGCACCGCCGCCAAAACTGGGGTTTATCAAAATACGAGCTGCTTGGCTGGTATCAGATGGATTAGCAATTACCAGCACGGTGTTACCAGATTGAATATCGCTGACTGCTGCCGATTGGCCATTGTTAGTTACTGTTGTAGTACTACTTATGCTGTAGGTGTGGCTGGCATTGTCTGCCGTGCCGGTAATAGTAATACTGGTAGACGAAACCGCCGTGACAGTACCAGCTATTCCGCGCCGGGCACCGCCGCCGCCAAAACGTCCGCCAAAACCACCGCCGAATCCGCCTGCAGCCGCAGCAGTCTTATTTACGACGGCAGCTGGCTGACGACTCTTTTGATAGCGCGTGCCACCATAAAAACTTACAACTGCAACAACTATGACCACCACTACACTCACGAAGGTTCGAGAGATCTTAATCTTCTTGGGTACTTCAATTTCCATAGCCATACCATATATTTTTTAGCTGAAAACTACCTGAATGTTATCAACTCTATGTCATTCCGGCCCACGAGCCGGAATCTAGTTAAATATGGAATTCTTTTTTCTGACTGGATCCCGCATCAAGTACGGGACGACGTCCAAGGTCGCCTTGACGCTTATGCTCGGGCAGCTTAAGCTGAGTGTAGGATGTTAGAACGAGCAAAAACGGCCGTAGCGCGGGCCCGTCAGCAATTAGTAGGCCGCGAACCAGAGCGCCTTAGCCAAGGTGATGTGGCAGCAGCGCGCGAATATATTGCCAAATACTGGCCCAAACTGGAACGCTATCACCCTAAAGACGATGAAACGTTGCTGGGATTACCCCACACCTATCTAGTGCCAGCATACGAAAAGGGCCACAGCTTTGACTTTAATGAACTCTATTATTGGGATAGTTATTTTATGGTGCAGGGGATGCTGGATAAGCCGCATCATGAGTTAGTGGCCGGTATTTTAGATAACTTGTTGACGCTCCAGGAGCGGTTTAGGATTATCCCTAACGCTTCACGCACCTATCTGATGGGCCGGTCGCAACCACCATTACTTACCAGCTTCATTTTTGACATCTATGATGCATATCAGCCGGGGCAGGCCTGGCTGCACAAAGTAATTGAGCAGGCTAAGCAAGAGTACAACCAGGTCTGGATGGGTACCACCAAGCCCAACGAACGCCAGGTCTACCGCGGCTTGAGCAGGTATTACGATATTAACTATATACATGATTTGGCAGAGACAGAAAGCGGCTGGGACATGACGCCGCGCTTTAACCGCCGCTGCCTGCATTATTTGCCAGTTGATCTTAATGCCTTGCTCTATAAATACGAGATTGATTTTGCCCGTTCGGCCCACCTTATGGGTAAGCGCAAGATTGCCAAGCAGTGGGAAAAGGCGGCCGTGCACCGCAAGCAGGTTATGAACGAACTGATGTGGAGCAAGACTCGTGGACTCTACTATGACTATAACTTCTATAAAGAACGGCGGGGCAATGTTAGCTCGCTCGCTTCATATTACCCGATGTGGGCCGGCATGGTGGATGATAGACAAGCTTGGCAGCTGGTTAAGAATCTGCGCAAGTTTGAACAAAAGGGCGGGCTGAGTGCTACCGATCAGCAATTGGGTCAGTTAGTGCCTGGTAGCATTCCCACTCAGTGGGCCTACCCCAACGGCTGGGCGCCGCTGCATTTTATAGTCGTCCAGGGTTTGCAGCGTTATGGCTATCATGCCGAGGCCAAGCGGATTGCCCTTAAGTGGGTCAAGACCAATCTGGAGTGGTTCAACAAAACTGGTGTGTTTTTAGAAAAATACAACGTCGTTAATCCTGGCCGGCCGCCAACCAAAGGGCTCTATCCTTCGCAAACCGGTTTTGGCTGGACTAATGCCGTCTTTGAACGCTTCTGCCAGGAGTTCATAGATAACCAGACTTGAGCTATAATCCATCCAATTGGGGTGATTAGCTCAGTTGGTTAGAGCGCGTGATTCACATTCACGAGGTCACAGGTTCGAGTCCTGTATCACCCACCATGTTGCAGTAATTGATAAATAGTTGTATAAATGTAAATATGAGTGTTGAGTATGGTAGCCCAGATCAAATACCGGCTGAAGTTTCTTGTGATAATTGCGTAGCCGCTTGTTGCAGAGCTGCTGCCACCTTAGTTATGAACTCAGGTGAAGTATCTAGACATAGACGGGCGATGAATACTAAAGCTTTGCTGCGCCCCAACAACATGGCAAAGGCAAGTTTGCTAAAATGTTAACAGCAATATTATGGGTGGGAGAAACGAGGCAAAATGATAGATCTCAGCGTCGAATTACCACCCGAACATAGCATGGCGCTTGCACTGGACACCAGAAGCATGGCGACGGCCGAAGAATGGTTAATCGCATACAAAAATGCTGGTGGTTTAATTGCTAAAATGGGACTGGAACTTGAAACTGCTAACAGTGTAGAAGCCTGTTCAGAACTGGCCGGTGATCATGGCATGATTTGGGTATCTGACTCAAAACTTCACGATATTCCCAATACTACAGCTGGTGCAATGGAGACCTATGCTGAGCTTACACATAAGCCAATTGCTATTACAATTCATACTAAGTCAGGTAGAGAGTCATTAAGAGCCGCGCAAAAAATTGCTGGACCAGCCGGCATAACCATGCTTGGTGTGACGCATTTGACTTCAACCGGTGAGGAAGAGACGCTAGAATATGAAAAAGCTGCATCGTCCGTGGTGGTTTGGCGAGAGTCGCGAAGAGCCGTCGCTGGTTGTGTAGGTGGACTTGTTTGCGCCGGCAATGAAGTAGATCTAGTAAAACGATTCCGAAAAACAAACGGACTATTTCTTATGGTTCCCGGCACAAGATCACAAGGTGTTGAGGCGGGCGATCAAAGTAGGGTAGTAACACCTTATGAGGCCATTCGCCTGGGGGCAGAGTTACTTGTTATAGGCAGAGAAATAACACTTGCCGAAAATCCATCTGCTGCTCAGGCCAACGTTGTCAGGCAGATTGAAGAGGGAAGAAGAGATCGCATAATCAGGCGCGCTGAAAGCAGAAGAGCAGCCTAATCCTCGGTGAGTAGGCTTGTATAACCACCTGGGTAGTCTGGGTGATCTTCTTTGTAACCCTTACCATGGCCCAGGTCATCTACAATTTTGACTCCCTGGGAGCATGGTCCGGACTCTGCACAATCTTCAGGTGTCCAAATGTCATATTTAAATTCAACTAATTTACTAAACTTGGGTATTTTTAGGTTAGTATTTGATACACCTTCATTGGCGGCTACTGCTGTCATACCGACTACCTCGCTCCCAACTTCAGCCGCTTCGCGCAGTAATTCATTCGCAGTGAACATGGAGTTTACGATACCATCTACTAACAAGACTCGTTTATCCCGGATAGCACGTTTAAAACCGTGGCGAACTATCTCTTGACCCTTGGGTTCTTTCTTGTCTGCCCAGACCGCCTTAATGGCTTGTATGCCTCGTGTATCCAACAGATATTTTGCAGCCAAATGGCCTAGAGGAATTGCTCCTACGCCTGCGACTAAGATTCCTTCTATGTCTTCATCAGCAAAAGGATCAATCATATCTGCTACCATTTCTGAGACAAAAGCGACATCAGGCAGTAACGGATCAACATTAACATAGCCGGTTAAATGGTTTTCGCTGTTGCCAATAAACTGATGGCCGGTATCAAGATACAGACTCTCTCTGTCAACTAACTCTTGATGATAATTAATGGTCTTTCCGTTCCCCCACCATGCTGACTTACAGCAAGTATATCACTGGCTTTGCTACAATGTACTGAGTATGAGCGAGGGAAAATCTACTGCAAACTTAACGTTGCAAGAGTACCAATCATTAATGAGCCGATTAATTGTTGAGCGAGGATTTGACAAAGAAACGGTTCCAGAGGTATTCACCCTGCTAGTGGAAGAGGTTGGCGAGCTGGCCAAAGCTATTCGTAAGTCAAACGGCCAGAAAATAGACAAGGCTCGTACTCAACATGAGGTTGGAGATGAACTGGCTGATGTCTTTTGGCTGTTGGTAGACCTATCTAACCGCCTAGACATCGATTTAGCTAAGGCTTTCGCCGCTAAAGAAAAGATAAATGAGAACAGACAGTGGTCCAGCGGTGTATAATAGGGTTATGAGCACCAAGCATTCAAACTTGATTACGGCCATCCTTACCCAGGAAGGCGATTGGACTGTGGCAGAAGACACCTCAACTCATGTCACCTCTCAGGGCAAAACCAAAGATGAGGCTTTGCAAAATCTGCGCGAAGCAGTCACTCTCTATCTTGAAGAAACCGGCGAACAATTTGTCCCCCAATCTCGTGTTACTCTGGCCACCGTGGAGCTATAGAACGTGTCCCGGCGCCCACTCTTCAGCGGGCAACAAATTGCCGCTCGCCCGGTTAAGCGTTTTGGTTTCCATGTGGCTCGACAACGAGGCTCTCACATTGTTCTTAGTAAACAGACTCCTCATGGCAAAATAGTGACAGTAGTACCGGCGCATAGACAGGTCGCGCGTGGCACATTACGAGGAATCTTAAAACTAGCAAAGGTCACAGAAGATGATTTCTTTGCGCCTTAAAAAACGTTATCATTGACAGCGTATGGCTGAGGCGAAGTTTGAACCAAAACCGGGGCAAGTGGATTACACTAACATTCGCTACTGCCCAACTATTAATTGTGTGGTGACATATAAGGGTAAAGTTTTGCTGGTTAAACGAAGTTCCGAGCTGAGGCTCTACCCCAACTATTGGAACGGTATATCAGGCTTTTTGGATGACCATCAAGCTATAGAGAAGAAAGTCAAAGAGGAGCTGCTAGAAGAAGTTAATATTGATGAAACCCAGATAGCTTCTATCAAGCTGGGAAAAGTGTTAGTGCAAGAGGGTAAAAAGTATCAAAAAACCTGGTTTGTGTTGCCTGTTTTGGTAGAAGTTAAAAACGAAGCTTTTGAGCTGGATTACGAGGCCCAAGAGGCCAAGTGGATTGATCCTAAACATGCTAAGGATCTAAAGCTGTTACCTGGCTTTAGTGAAATCCTGGCTCAGTTCTTCTAAAACTGGTATAATTACACCTATGAACGCATACGTTAACTCGGTTCAAATGCGTATGATGCCCCTCAGGGCTACTCTTTGATTTATTTTACTTTTGGACTTTCAACTTTAAGACTTTAGACTAGAAACGGAGTTTCTATCATGAACTATTACGTGACGACCTCAATTCCTTATGTTAACGGCGAGCCGCATATTGGCCACGCCATGGAGTTTGTCATGGGAGATGTCCTGGCCCGTGCTGCTCGCCTACAGGGCAAGCCAGTCATCTACAGCACGGGGACAGATGAGCACGGCAGCAAAGTGGCAGAGAAGGCCGCGGAGCTCAAGATAACTCCCAAGGCCTTGGCTGACGACATGGCCAAATCCTTTCAGGATTTGCAAAAGTTACTGGGTATTAGTAATGACCGCTTTATCCGGACTACCGATGCCGGGCACGAGCAACGAGCCCAAATTATCTGGAAAAACCTAGTTAAAGACATCTATAAAGGCAAGTATGTGGGACTATATTGTACAGGCTGCGAGTCTTTTGTGACCGAAGCTGTTGCCAAAGAAAATAAGGGCATTTGCCCGCATCATAACAAACCGTACGAGAGTCTGGAAGAAGATAATTACTTCTTTAAACTCAGCAAATACGCGCCGCAAATTCAAAAGGCCATAGAGAGCGGCTCTTTTGCGGTCATCCCCGTCACCCGCAAACACGAGATATTGCAGGTTATAAAAAGCGGGTTGGAGGACATCAGTATTTCCCGTCCCAAAGAAAAAATCTCGTGGGGTATTCCGGTGCCTGGTGATGCTACCCAGGTAATGTACGTCTGGTTCGAGGCTCTCATGAACTATATAACGGTGCTCGGCTATCCGGAGCACCAGGACTTTAAAAAGTTTTGGCCGGCTAATGTCCAGGTAATTGGCAAAGATATATTGCGTTTTCACGCGGCCATCTGGCCAGGTATTTTGCTGGGTCTGGGCTTGCCACTACCTAAAGAGCTGTATGTGCACGGCTTTGTAAACGTTGGCGGCGAGAAAATGAGCAAGTCGCTGGGGAATGTCATTGCTCCTAAAGACATAATCCACCGTTATGGTACCGATGCCTTCCGCTACTATTTTTTGCGCCATGTCCCATCTTATAGCGACGGTGAGTTTACCTGGGAGCGTCTGGAGGCAGCCTATAACAACGAGCTGGCCAACGAGCTGGGTAACGCCGTGCAGCGTACCAGCGTGCTGATTGTTAAAAATCAAAACGGTATTATTGGCGATATACCACCGTCCAATCACGATACGGCCAAATACTGGGACGCCATAGAAAAATGCCAATTTGACCGGGCTCTGGATGTGGTCTGGGAGCAGGTTCGCGGCCTAAACCAATACATTGACGAGGAAAAACCGTGGGAACTGGCCAAAGCCAAAGACGAGGAGCATCTGCGTGAAGTCCTGGCTTATCAAGCTAGTGCTTTGCTGGAGATTGCCGATTTGCTAGAGCCGTTTATGCCAACTACGTCACGTCAGATCAAGCATATCTTTCATGAAGGCGTAGTTCAGCCCTCCAAAACTACCCTTTTCCCTAAGCATGAAGACAAACCTAAAAGCCTAAGGGGGTAGCGTTCAGCGTATAGGGTTAGGGAAACTACACCCTAACCACTGACCGCTACTCCCTATAGCGCTATAATAAAGGTTTATGGAGCTTGTTGATACCCATTGCCACATCCACTTTCCGGATTATGAACTTGATCAGGAGGAGGCCATTGCTAATGCCAAAAAAGCGGGCGTCACAAGATTACTGTGTGTTGGCTGCACGTTAACTGATAGTAAATTAGCCATTCAAATGGCCACCAAGCATGACAATATCTGGGCTACCATTGGGCTGCATCCTCACGAGGGGGCAGAGTATGTTAATGATCCTCAGGCCCTAGAAGAATTCCGTAATTTAGCTACTAAAAAGAAGGTAGTAGCTGTGGGTGAAACAGGTCTTGATTATCACTACATGCACTCCACCAAACAAGACCAAGAAAAATTACTCAGGTTTCAGCTTAGTCTAGCCGCAGAGCACAACTTGCCGCTTATTTTTCACATCCGCGAAGCCTTTGATGATTTTTGGAAGATCTTTGATGAATATCAAGCTGCCGGTGCCAAGCTCAGAGGGGTAGCTCATAGCTTTAGTGCCACACCCAAAGAGCTTGACCAGGTACTTACACGCGGGTTATACGCAGGTCTTAACGGCATCATGACATTCACAAAGGATTCTCAGCAGTTAGCGGCTGCTAAGACTGTTCCGCTGGACCGTTTACTCCTTGAAACAGACGCCCCCTTCTTGACCCCAGTTCCATTTCGTGGTAAAGTAGGTGAGCCTAAGTATGTGCGGACTATTGCAGAGTTTTTAAGTAATCTCAGAGGGGAACCTCTGGAAACGCTAGCATCTGCAACTACTCGTAATGCTATAGGTCTTTTTAATCTGAGGTGATAATGGACCAGGTCCAGACAACCAAATCGAGCCTTAAGGCACTGCAACGCTTTCCCGAAATTATCAAGCTCACCGAGGCTCGCAAACGAGCTATTGCCGGCGGCCGGGCCAGTATTGGCGACGCACTTAAGCAGATGACTATGGATTCCCAGCGGCCAAGCGGCAATGTTTTGGAGTATGTAGGCAATAAGCCTACCGGATCACTCGCCCCAGAAACACCCGCAGCTAACAAACTGCGTCAACAGCAGGCATTAATAGACCAAGCTCGTATGGCAGCCTATGCCGCACAAAACCAAACCAACGTCGATCAAATCCATCTCGGGGAGGCGGCATGATACGCAATCTGCTAAAACCGTTTAGTAGTAATACTAAACGCGAAGACCGCCAGGCCGAACTGTACCGGAACTTTATACGTCATGAAGCCAAAATAGGCGGCCAGCTGTTTGGTAAAGTTCCAAAAGGTACCAGACGTGAATTTTTTTGCCTGGATGGACGCACCTGGGTTTGGCACGAGGAGTGGACCGACGAGTATAGCGAGCACCATAACCGTACAACTCGTTACGATGTCCGACCCAACGGCATCTTCAAAGACCAAGAGGGCCAGCCTTACCAGTTAGTATCTCTAGACGAAGCCCGCAATTTGTATCGTGCTGCTACGCTCTACGAACAGCGGGTCAACCAGGAGCTGTATAATTTTGTTTAGAAAAGCGGTCAGCGCATAGCGGTTAGCGTTTAGGAAGCCGTCGAACTATCTATCCTACACCCTGACCGCTAAACGCTACACCCTTTTTGTCAGGTAGAATAGAAAGCATGAAAACTCGTAAACAAATTTATCTAGATTACGCTGCGGCAACTCCAGTCGACCCTAAGGTTAGGGCGGCTATGGAGCCTTATTCTGCCCATGCTTTTTATAACCCTTCAGCTACCTACTTAGCGGCCCGGCAGGTTGCCAGAGCCATACTGGATGCCCGGGCCAAAGTAGCCGTTGTGCTAGGCGCCAGACCAGCCGAAGTTATTTTTACGGCTGGCGGTACGGAGTCCAATAACTTGGCAATCCAAGGTGTTATGCAGGCTTACCCAAAGTCAAATGTGGTGATCAGTGCCATTGAACACGAATCTGTTCTAAAACCTGCCTTACAATACCAGCACAAGATGAGCAAAGTTCTAGCCGACGGCAGAATAGACCTCACAGATCTAAAAACTAAAATTGACGATTCAACCGTCCTAGCCAGTATCATTTATGCCAATAACGAAATCGGTACCATCCAACCTTTACGCGACATTGCTAAGCTGTTGGATGCAGTTCGTCAACAGCGTAGGAACAATGGCAATATGCTCCCGCTTTATTTTCATACGGACGCCTGCCAGGCTGCCGCCTATCTAGACCTGCATGCCCGCCGGTTAGGGGTAGACCTGCTAACGCTCAATGGCGGCAAAATGTATGGACCCAAACAGAGTGGAGTACTGTATGTTAGGACCGGGACTGTTCTAAAACCGCAAATCGTCGGCGGCGGCCAGGAATATGGCCAGCGTAGTGGTACGGAGAATGTTCCAGCCATTATTGGCCTGTCCAAGGCATTAGAACTGGTACAAACCAGGCGCGAGTTTGAATCAGCTCGGCTGAGAGAATTACAAAATCTCTTTTTATCTCTGGTGTCAGAAAAAATTCCTTCCGCTGTTGTTAATGGTTCTATCAAGCACCGCTTGCCAAACAATATCCATATTACGTTTCCAGGTCTAGATAACGAGCGATTGATGATGCAGCTAGATGAAGCCGGTATCATGTGTGCTGCTGGTTCAGCCTGCAGTGCCAGTAATGAGGACCCCTCACATGTCTTAAAAGCTATTGGTTTAAGCGATGCCGAGGCACAAGCTTCACTGCGTTTTACCATGGGCCGGGCTACCACCAAGACGGACATCGTCCACACCGTATCCACTCTGGCCGCAATAACTAGTATTGACTAAGCAAAAGCGCTATACTAAAACGGTTACAAAGCGCTACGGACACAGCTAGTGCTGGTGGCCATTGGCGATAAGTTACGAGGATATCGACAACAAATATATGAAAAGGTGGGATTAAACGATATGCAACTCGTTGGGCTGCTGATTGTCATTGTCGCCATCATATTGGCCGCAGCGGCTATGATCTGGGAAGTTTTACGCTCAGATCAATCAAAAGCCGGCCAGAAACCAGCCACAGATAGCAAGGTGTATACAGATGCTGCGAGCCGGGATGTGGAGCATATCTTTAATGACGAATTCCGCGAAGAGTTACGCAACCGCGGCCGCTTACATTTCGAGAAGATAATAGGCGAAAACGCTATGTTTTTGCAGCAGGATTTGCGACTGACAACTTCTGAGCTTAATGACTACATGAAGCAGGAGATTACCAAGACACTCAAAGATGAATTTGCCAAATATGAACAGTCCATTGCTGACGCCAAACAATTAGCGGTTGAGTCATTAGCCAAAACGCAGGTTGCCATAGAAGAGCAACGTCAACTTCTTGGCAAGCAGATGGAGCAGCAAATTATTGCTGAACGAAACCGCATTATTGAGCGCTTTGAACAAAACATGGCCGAAATTATTAACCACTATGTTCTAACCGCGATTGGCAACCAGATAGATTTAAGCGATCAGCTGGAGTATATATTAAGCGACCTGGAAGCCAACAAGCAGGCAATCTTAGAGGATATAAACAATGGTGCCTGATGAAAAGCCTCAGTTTCAGCTACCTCTGGGTGTCGTGACGGTAATAGATGTCAGCCGTCTGCAGCGCGAGCTACAAGAGATTGATGAATTTATGATGCAAACAGCTCTACGTGAATCAGGCCGGCAGCCAGCCTTGCCGCGTAGCAGCCACAGTCTAGAGGAAATCGCGGCCAGCAACGGACTTAATCTGCTTCAGCCGGCTGATCGGAAAGTCTTGGCTCAACACTTAGAAAGACTGCATAGCAGGGCGCCCACCATTCACATGAGTTTTGCGGCTGATCCACCGGCTACGTTTTTAAAACGACTTATTACCTGGCTGAGGCACGAGATTCATCCGGAACTACTTTTGCAGATTGGTTTGCAACCGTCTCTGGCGGCTGGCTGTGTGGTCCGTACATCTAGTAAATATTTTGATTTTAGTTTGCGTGAGCACTTTGAAAAGCAACGCCAAAGCCTGGTTGATAAACTTAGGGAACTTCCGGTGGAGAACAATGGCGGCTAATACTCATTTTCAGCGCTTGGTGGAGGGTGGTAGCCCCGTTGGCGAAGTCGTAGGAATTGATCACTTTTTAGTGCGCGTCAAAGGTCTTCATCCGGTTAACATCCACGCCTTGATTATGTTCGAAGACGGCAGCAAAGGTTTTGTACATCATGTCTACGAAGACACTGTTATTGTCTTGCATCTTGGAACGGGCTCTATCACCATAGGTATGGTCGTAGTTGTTCAACATTCTGAGCTGGTGGCAAAAGTCGGCAAAGATTTTGTGGGCAGGGTCATATCTGTTTCTGGCGAGCCGCTCGATGGCAAGGGGCCGATTCCAGCCGATACTATTTGGCCCATCTTTAACCAAGCGCCAAAGCTATACGACCGCGAACAACTTAACACGCAGCTCGAGACAGGGGTGACGTTAATTGATGCTCTCTTTCCTTTGGTCAGAGGCCAGCGTCTGGCTATTTTGGGCGATAGTAAATCCGGCAAAAGTACCTTAGCTACCCAACTTGCCATAAATCAAAAAAATACCGACCTCATTGTGGTCTATGTCATGATTGCCAAGCGGCGTAGCGATGTTGACTTGTTGCTAGAACGCTTAGAAACCAATAAAGCTATGCAAAAAGCCGTGGTGATTGTCTCGACCATGTTTGAATCGCTGGTGACCAGCTATTTGGCGCCGTACGTCGGCTGTGCCATGGCCGAATATTTTTGGCAACAGCTGGGCCAAGACGCCATGATTATCTACGACGACCTAACTAGCCATGCCCAGGTGTACCGCGAGATTGCCCTGTTGTCTGGTACCAGCCCAGGGCGCGACTCATATCCGGGCGATATGTTTTATGCGCACTCAAGCTTGTTGGAACGGGCCGGCAAACTCAGCCGGAATCACAAGACGCTCACCAGTTTGCCGCTGGTTTTAGCCAGCGGCGGCGATATTACCGCTTTTTTGCCAACCAACGTTATGTCAATTACTGACGGCCAGTGGATCTTGGACATGGATGTTTTTCGTGGCGGCCTTCGGCCGGCCGTTAATGTCGGGCTCAGTGTTACGCGTGTCGGCGGCCGCGGCCACAACAGCCGGCAAAAACAGCTGGCTGCCCAAACTTTTAAAGCCCTGGCCGCCTACCGGCAAGCCCAAGAATATTCACACTTTGGGTCGGAGCTGGTATCTACCGGTAAGCAAGATCTCAATCGAGGCAAGCTCATCCAGGAGCTATTCACCCAGTCTCCCAGCGAAACCTATAACCTAATGTCTCAACAATTGATGCTTGATATTATCTTAAACTTGACCGAGACCGAAAACGTTGATGTTAGGGCCATGAAAGCCAGCGTGCCAGAGTCTGCCGCCAAAATTAAAGACGATAAAGAATATATCGGAACCCGTGATTTACTTAAGACGAAAGTACTCTGGGACAAGTAATATGAGACGACCACAAGAAATTGCCAAAGAAGTAGACACCATGAAAACAATTGTTGAGCTGACCAGTGTCTTTGAAGGTATAGCCAGTATGCACATTGCCCAAATTCGCAGCAAAGTGTTGGAGTCGCAAGAGTTTTTTGGTGAGCTATGGCATATTTATTCGCAGCTGAGGGTTGATGATACTTTTCATTTTGGCCGGACGCAAACCGGCATAAAAGTCAAAGACCGTGAATTATTTGTAGCCATTACCGCCGAAGGCGGCTTTAGCGGTGACATAGACCAGCGTTTAATTAATTGGATGCTCGGCCAATATGATGTAAATAAACAAGATATTGTCGTGGTTGGCCACCATGGCGCCATCCAGTTAGCCCAACAAGGTATAGAGTTCAAAAAATACTATAAACTGCCGGAGCAAGACTCAAACATGAACGTTGAACCGCTGGTCAAAGAAATCCAAAGATACAAAAACTGTACCGTCTATTACCAGAGATACGTATCGTTGGCCACCCAGGATGTAAAACGGATTAACTTGAGCAATGCCGTACAGGAATTGAGCCAACAAGAACTTAGTACCAGTACCGATATTATTACTGATAAGAATTACATTTTCGAACCAAGCCCGTATGCCCTGATTGATCACTTGGAGCGATCGATGATGCAAATTACGCTCAGCCAAGTTATATTGGAGTCCAAGCTGGCCCAATATGCCAGCCGTTTTAGGGCTATGTCAGCGGCGCATCAAAAAGGGAATGATTCTCTGTTTGAATACCAGATGCAATATAATCGTGCCAAACGGGCCGTTAAAGACGAGCGGCTCAAAGAAACCATCAATAGCTTACGAAAGATGAAGGCCATGTCATGAGTCATGGTGTTGTCCGTATTATTCGCGATTTAGTACTCAAGGTTGAGTTTGACGATGACTTACCAGAGGCGGGCGAGATTATCATTGCCGATAGTCCAAACAAAGGTTGGTTATTGGTTGACTCCATAGAACCGGGTAACCTAGCGGTTTGCTTGAATATTAAGGTTGATCGTGGAATTCAAAAAGGTATGAAGGTAGAGCGCACCGGGCACGGTATAGAAATCCCTGTTGGCGATGCCACTATTGGCCGGATATTTGACGCTCTCGGCCAGCCACTAGATAATCAGCCTGCCTTAAGTGGTCCGGGCGTAGAGACCAAAAACATTTTAAAATTACCGGCCCGAAGTACTAACTTTAAGGTTACTAAGCCGGAGATTTTAGAGACTGGTATTAAGGTGGTAGATTTCTTTACGCCGTTTGTTAAGGGCCGCAAGATTGGCATTATTGGGGGGGCTGGTGTCGGTAAAACGGTGCTGACCATGGAGCTCATCCATAACATTGCCAAAAGCGGCGGCGGGTTAAGTTTTTTTGCCGGAATTGGCGAGCGTATTCGCGAGGGCCATGAGCTGTATGAAACACTCAAGGAACAGGATTTACTCAAAAATACCTGTATGTTCTTTGGCCAGATGAATGAAAACCCTGTACAACGGGCACTGGTTGGAATTTCGGCGGTGGCGCTGGCCGAATATTTTAGAGACGAAAAGGGCAAAGACATCTTGTTCTTTGCCGACAACATGTATCGCTATGTTCAGGCGCGTAACGAAATTGCCAGTATTATGGATGAGGTCCCGTCTGAGGGGGGTTATGAACCAACCATTTTCTCTGATGTTAAAACACTTCAAGATCGCCTGAGCTCCAACGAGAGGGGTTCCATTACCGCCGTTCAAACCATCTATGTGCCGGCCGATGACTTGAGCGACCCGGCCGTACAAGCCATTCAGCACGAGCTGGATTCTATTATTGTGCTTAGCCGTCAAGTGGCCGAGCAAGGCATCCGGCCAGCAGTGGATCTTAGCAAGACTACTTCGTCGCTACTATCGCCCGACATTGTGGGCGAACAACACTATGTTCTGAGCGTTCAAGTTCAGGGTTTGTTGCAGAAGTACGAATCACTCAAAAGTATTATTGCTATTATTGGCGAAAGCGAGTTGTCGCCCACCGACCGGTCAGGTTATGCCAAGGCCAAAAAACTCATTCAATATTTCTCCCAGAACATGTTTGTAACCGAAGATCTCACTGGACTTAAAGGTGAATATGTCAGCCGTGACGATATGCTCAAGGGCGTCGAAGAAATAATCGTATGAGATTAGTAAAAAGTAATTCGCAACTAGTAATAAGCGTTTCTACTCCGTCTCCTCCGCTTTTTACTTTTTACTTTTTACTTTCTACTGTTAGGCCGGAGGCCTAACCTATGGCTAAGCATCAAGTCGCCAGTACCGGGCAAATAGTAGACGATGGCAAGTCGCCATCAAAGCTCAAAGAGGTTAACGGTAAGCCGATTATGCATATCAAAGTCTACTCACCTTATATGGTTTACTTTGACGAGGATGGTTACAGTATAAGCGCCGAGAACGATACTGGTACCTTCGATATTCTGCCCCGCCACCACAATTTTATGACACTTCTCAATCCTTGTGATTTGATAGTACGTTCCTTGCGTGACGCCCAGAAAATCCGCATCAGCCGCGGCATCATGCACGTCAAAGCCGATCGTGTCATTGTCTTCCTCGATGTCTAGGAATTGGCCTTCGTCATCCTGCCAGGTGTTAGAGGTCCAACCTTGTCAAAGCACAAAAATAAATAGCCGATTTTACTAAAAATCTCCCTATGTTTTGCAAGGTTGGACCTCACACAATAGAGATCTTTTGAATCCGGTCTAGTAATCATGGAATAACAGAGGTAGATCTGGTATAATTGCCAGACTATGGCCAAGAAAGTATTCGTTGGATTATCTGGCGGTGTGGATAGCTCTGTAACTGCGGCGCTGCTTAAAGAGCAGGGCTACGACGTTACGGGTGTTTATATGAAGAACTGGAGCCAGGATCTGCCCGGTTTTCCATGCCCCTGGAAACAAGATTATCAGGATGCCAAGCGGGTGGCCGTCCAGCTTAATATTCCTTTCAAAATGTACGATTTCGAGACAGATTATCGACATAAAGTGGTCGACTATATGGTTAAAGAGTATCAAGCCGGCCGAACGCCCAACCCGGATGTCATGTGCAACCAAGAAGTTAAATTCAAACTGTTTCTAGAAACTGCTTTAGAAGATGGTGCAGATTTGATTGCTACCGGACATTATGCCCGCATACTGCGGGCAGGAGAGAGTAGCAAGGAGAGAGTAGCAAGTAAAGACAACGACAAAACTCACTCCCTACTCCCTACTTCTTACTCCGCAGTGCTTTGCGCTGCCCGTAACAGGGCCAAAGATCAAACCTACTTTTTGTATCGCGTCACGGAAGAAGCGCTCAAAAAAACATTGTTTCCAATCGGCGAGTTTAAAGACAAGCATGAAGTGCGGGCTTTGGCCAAAAAGTTTGGGCTGGTAACGGCCGATAAAAAAGATTCACAGGGTATTTGTTTTGTCGGGCAAGTAGGCATTAAGGAATTTTTGCAGCACGAACTTGGTTTGCAGAAGCCCGGTGATATTGTCAACCAAGCGGGCAAGGTGATTGGCCAGCACGAAGGTGCTATCTATTACACTATTGGCCAGCGCCACGGCCTCAACGTCGGCGGCGGTCTCCCCTACTACGTGACCGGCAAGGACATGGACAAGAATATTGTCTATGTAACCACAGATTTAAACGATAAAAATCTCTGGACAAAGGACCTAAAACTCACCAACTTCCACCTTATTAATAGCAGTACCACTTCTTTGCAAGGTCTGACCTTGCAAGCGAGGGTGCGGTATGGGGCGCCGCTGGTAGAGTGTGAGATTAAGCACAAGCATGATGTGACTTACGTCACACTTAAAGATGAAGTTAGGGCGGCTACGCCAGGTCAGTCGGTGGTTATTTACGAGGCTGATCATGTCCTCGGTGGCGGCATTATCAATGGCTAAGATAGCTCAAGATCTTCTACATCGATAACCAGTGATCCAAATAGCTTTTCTCTGAGGGTTGGAGGAATAATAGACAAAAGTTTTTGCCCATTCTCCCTAGCAAGAGTTGCATTTTGATCATTCTCATCCATTGTGGTATGCCATAGATATTCATTAGCAAATAATCTCACTAATGCAGGAGCTAGTTTTACAGGAATTCTAAAACGATTCTCAGTATCTACCGGTTCGGTGTCTTCTGGAATATCTAAATCTACAATCTCAGGAAAATGTATACCCGCTGCCTGAAGTTCTGCGCGTGCGACGAGACTTAATCGATCAGTCGGATCACCCGGTCCAAAAAGTGGATTATCACTAATTGTTAAGTCCGTATCTGTAAAGGTGTCAGAAAGTTTTAATGCTCCTGGTAGGGCAGCTTCAAAAATTGCTCGTTCATTCTGCCCTGGGGAAGTAAATCCGAATTTTAATAGATAATATCGCTCAGGTTCTGTTACCCAGATGCCGTCTTCTTGCAAAAGCATGTAATTATTATATAACTTATGTATATTATGTCAATACTCTGATAGAATGTAACAGATATGACAGCGCAAGAAATACGCCGAGCGTATATAAAGTTTTTTGAAGACCAGGATCACAAAGTGATCCCACGGGCCCTTTTGGTCCCCCAAAACGATCCCACCACTCTTTTTACCGGCAGTGGCATGCAACCGCTTATTCCTTATTTGTTGGGCGAAAAGCATCCTCATGGCATTCGTCTGGTAGATAGCCAGCCTTGTCTAAGGGTTCAGGATATAGAAGAGGTTGGCGACAATCGTCATACGACGTTTTTTGAGATGCTCGGCAATTGGAGTTTGGGCGATTATTTTAAGGACAAAGAAATCCCCTGGTTGTTTGAATTTTTAACCGAAACCGTTGGTCTGGATCCTCAAAAGCTCTATATAACCTGTTATATTGGCAATAAAGAGTTCGGTATTCCTAAAGACTCCAAAGCAGCTGATCTATGGCAAGAATTATTTAGTAAAAAAGGTATTACTGCCAAGCAAGAAGACGTCGGTTCCGAAAAAGATGGTTACACCAAAGGAATGGGTGAGGGTCGTATCTTTTACTATGATGGCAGTAAAAACTGGTGGAGCCGGGCTGGGGCCGAATCAACCACGCCCGTTGGCGACCCGTGTGGCCCTGATACTGAGGTTTTTTATGATTTTGGCACTAAACATGATCCAAAATGGGGAAAACAGTGTCATCCTAACTGCGACTGTGGACGGTTTGTTGAGATTGCCAACAGTGTGTTTATGGCCTATCAACGCACCGACAAAGGTTTTGAACCGCTAGCCAAGCCAAACGTAGATTTTGGTGGAGGGCTGGAGCGAATAGCCGTAGCTGCTATTGATGATCCAGACGTCTTTAAGATAAGTTTGCTTAAGCCAATTATCAATAAGCTCGAAGTAATAAGTGGCAAAAGTTACGACTCTAATACAGAAAGCATGCGGGTGATTGCTGATCATCTGCGGGCCGCAACGTTTTTGGCAGTAGATGGAGTAACGCCTAGCAATAAAGAACAAGGTTATGTGATGCGCCGATTGGTACGCCGGGCCATACGTTTTGCTTTTGATCTTGGTATTGAACAGAACTTCTTAGAGCAAGTCGTGCCCGTAATTGCCGATCTGTACCACCAAGATTATCCAGAAGTCGCTAATAACCGCGAAAAAGTCATTGAGACGCTCGCCAAAGAAGAAAAAGTCTTCCGACAAACCCTCAAAAAGGGCCTTCGTGAATTCGAAAAGCTATTCTCAATTCGTCATTCCCGACCTGATCGGGAATCTAGTCCAAAAGTGGATTCTAATTCAGATGGATCCCCAGCCAAGCTGAGGATGACAGACGGTGCAATCATATTTATGCTGTATGACACTTATGGTTTTCCCGTTGAGCTGACACTTGAAGAAGCCCAGAAAAATGAATATGAGATTGATAAAGATTGGCAAAAACAATTCGATGCCAAAATGGCTGAACAGCGGCAGAGATCACAAACCGCTGCCAAAGGAACCTTCAAAGGCGGCCTGGGCGGCCACACGCTGCAGCACAAGAAATATCACACTGCTACACATCTGATGTACCAAGCTTTACGAGATGTTTTGGGAGATCACGTGGTTCAGAACGGATCAAACATTACAGAAGAGCGCTTACGGTTCGATTTTAGTCATCCAGAGAAGGTGACACCAGAACAGATTAAAAAAGTCGAAGATATAGTGAACCAGCAAATCAAAAACGACCTGATTGTGACCTGGAAGGAATATCCCACAGAGGTGGCTATCAAAGAAAAGCATGCCCTCGGTCAGTTTGGCGACAGATATGGCGATACGGTAAAAGTTTATAATATGCAGGCCAAGAGTGCAGACAAACCATTCAGCTTTGAGATTTGCGGCGGCCCGCACGTTGACCACACCGCCCAACTGGCAGAAGACGATAAAAAGTTCAAAATTATCAAAGAAGAATCATCATCTGCCGGCATTCGTAGAATTAAAGCGGTTTTAATCTAACATGATGACCCTGGCCCAAAGGCAAGAATGGGAACATGCCCAGCAGGCTGAAAAAGATTATTGGTATAGCTCGGGAATTAATGAGCCGGCCGACTCTGCTCGGCGGCAGTGGTTGGTGGACTCAGAGTCTCAAAAAGCCGATTTTATCTTTCACCAAATGACCGCTCACTTCGGGGTCGATCCGGCCAAAGACTGGTCAAAATTGAATGTATTAGATGTGGGTTGTGGACCGGCCAGCTTGGTAGCGCGGGCCGAACTTGGCAAGACTAGAGCCGGTGTAGATCCGTTAGATTACCCCAAATGGGTCTATGAGGAGTATAAAAAGCATAATTTTAAGGTATTTCTGCAACCGTTTGAGGAGCTAAAGACCACCAAGAAATACGACGTTATAATTTTCTACAACGCCTTGCAACACTTCGCGCATCTGGGTGAAGTAGCCCGCAAATGCCAGACCGTACTGGCCAAAAACGGCACCGTCTTTCTGTCAGAATATCTTGAAGTGCCAACTAACGACGCGCACATACATTATCTAGAGACCCCTAAACTGGACGGGTTGTTTGAGGGTGCAGGCTTTGAGGTGGAGTCTGCCACTAAGCCGGTTCGTCTTCCTGGGCTGGTAGAGCTGCCCGGCGGCCAACCCATAGGTCTCTATATCGCGCGGCTAAAGCAAACCGAGTAATTTATGTTTCTAAATAGTATTAGGGGTTTAGCGCCTTCCGCTCAGGTGTTATAATTTATAGGCATATGCTTGATAAAATAAAGACCCGCGTTAAGACGGCGGCCGCTAGAGCAGGCCGCAATAAACAGAGTAGTGGCCAGTATATGGTCGGCCTGGATATTGGTACGGAGTTTGTCAAAGCCTTAATTGGTAAAGTTGTTGACGACAACCAAATTGAAATTATTGGTACCGGGCGGACCCATCAAGAGCTCAGCGACATGCAGGCAGGCGCTATATCCGACATTGCTGCCGTTGTGAATAACTGCGATCAAGCTCTTAACCAAGCCGAGCAACAAGCTGGCGTCAGTGCCCGCGGTGCGGTTATTGGCATTGCCGGCGAGCTGGTTAAAGGCACCACTACCCATGTGCGTTGCCGCCGCAAAGATCCTACCAAAGAAATGAGCATAGAAGAGGTAGAGCGCATTATTACACTGGTCCAGACCAGAGCCAAAGAACGCGCCAAACAACAATTGGTATGGGAACTGGGCGGCAAAGACGTAGAGATTCGGATTGTCAACAGTGCACTGGTCAGCATAGAAATCGACGGATATCCAGTGACCAATCCAGTTGGCTTTAAGGGCAAAGAAGTAGTCGTACAGCTTTATACTGCTTTTGCACCCATGATTCACATTGGCGCCCTCGAGCGGACTGCTAACGAGCTTGATCTGGATCTAATTGCCGTTGCCGCCGAGCCGTTTGCCGTTGCTCGATCAGTAATTGGCGATGATCCCAACGCCAGTATGAGCGCTATTCTTATGGACGTTGGTGGCGGGACGACCGATATAGCCGTTATTAATGACGGCGGCGTACAGGGCACCAAAATGTTTGGTATTGGCGGGCGGGCTTTTACTCGGTCAGTCGAAAGAGATCTAAGCGTAACGTTTTTACAGGCCGAAGATTTAAAACTTGGCTTGTCTGACAACAAAGCTCCCCAGGCCAAAGTTCCGGCTATAGAGGCCGCGCTCAAGAAAACACTCGGCGTTTGGCTGAGCGGCGTGGAGTTGGCCCTAGGCGAATTTCCACAGCTCGATCACTTACCGCACCGCCTATTACTTTGCGGCGGCGGTTCCTCACTAGATCTACTAATGGATAAGCTGGAACAGTCCAACTGGTACAGCGGATTGCCTTTTACGCGCAAGCCGGTCGTACAACACATTCAACCGTCCCAAGTGGTTGGCATCGTTGACAAAACCGGCACCGTCACAGATCATACATATATAACTGCAATGGGATTGTTGCGCGTCGGCATGGACACCCTGCAACAACAAGACAGCAGTTTTTCTACCGGCTCGTTGCGCGAAAGAATTGATAAAATACTACGGGTATAAGTCATGATTACATCATTCCAATTTACAATTATCAATTTACAATTATCAATGAATTACCAATTACCAATTTACAAACAGAGAATCCTAGCTTTTATCTCTGTCGTTAAACGACACATAAATAACAATGCCTCGATATCTGAACCATTTGGAATTTTGACATTTGATCATTGGAGCTTGATTGGAAATTGGAAATTGGAAATTGGAAATTATGAGGTAAGCCTATGAGCGAGCCGGCCAAAGACACCATTTACATTGATATTGACGACGAAATAACCAGTATCATTGAGAAAGTCCGCGACAGCAAGCAAAAGATTTTAGCGCTGGTATTACCCAAACGGGCCACCACCCTGCAGAGTATCGTCAACATGAAGCTGCTCAAGCGCACCGCCGACGAATCCAAAAAACACATCGTACTTATTACTTCCGAGGCCAGCCTACTGCCCTTAGCAGGTGCTGTTAAGCTGCATGTGGCTAAAACCTTGCAGAGCAAACCAGCCATCCCGCCGCCACCAGATATGTCTAAAGCCGAGGAATCAATTGTCGACGCCGAAGTTGATGGTGACGAACCAGAAATTGACGATTCTAAAAGTGTTGGCGAGCTTGCCGGCTTGCCAGACGAAGCGGAAGCGCCCGCTAAGGTGGCTGCTGCCGAAGAAACCATTGATATTGATAATTCAGACGAACCTGAGCAAGACAACAAAGACGATAAGAAAAAATCTAAGAGCAAGATAAAGATCCCTAACTTTAATAAGTTCCGGCTGTGGCTTATCTTGGGTGGTGTATTGCTGGTTGGGCTGATTGTGCTCTGGTACGTCATGTTCCGAGTAATGCCCAAGGCCGCTGTTACCATACAGACCAATAATCAGAACGCTTCGGCCACCGTTACCCTAACAGCCGATACTGCAACTAAAGCTCTGAACCAGACCGGGAACATTGTTCCGGCAGAGATTAAAGACATTAAAGAAACTGCCACCCAAACCGCCAATGCCTCCGGCCAGAAAAACATCGGCAATAAAGCCAGTGGCACTATAACTGCAACCGCCTCTTGCCCAAAGCCAATATCAAATATAAGTGCTGGTACAGGAGTAAGTAGTGCTGGACTTACATTTATAACTACAGATGTTCTAAAGTTTCATAACACTGGACAAACGGGAAGTGACGGTAACTGGATATGTACTGGGGATGTGCCTATAACAGCACAAGAAGGAGGTACCAAATATAATTTGGCTGCAAACACGACCTTTGCAGTTGCCGGTTATCCGGGCGTTTCTGGCTCTAATGATTCAGCAATTAGTGGTGGGACGGATCAAAATGTGACGGTTTTGAGCCAATCAGATATTGATGGGGCTAAGCAAAAAATTGCCAGCAATACTTCTCAGGCCCAAAGCGATCTGTCAAAGGCCCTTAAAGCTGACGGCGAATTTGTATTGCCGGCTACACTAACCAGTGATCCGCCATCTGTTAGTACCTCGGCCAATGCTGGCGATCAAGTTACAAGTGTTACCGTGACAGTTGTGACGACGTATCATATGCTCGGTGTTAAGCAGAACGATTTACAGACGCTGGCTGCCACTGATGTCAAAAACCAAATAGATACGAGTAAACAACAAATCTTTGACTATGGTCTGAGCCAAGCTGTCTTTAATGTGACTAGCAAGCAGTCTAATAATAATCAAACGTTGTCTATGCAAACTACCGTGACTGCCGGAGCTAACATAGACGTGGCCAGCCTTAAGCAACAGATTGCCGGTAAAAAACAGGGAGATATTAAAACACTGATTGGCAACTTGCCCAGCGTTCAATCTGTTAAGGTCAACTACAGCCCCTTCTGGGTTACCACCACCTCGCACAAGACTTCTCGCATTACGATAAATGTTCTGAAGTCCACTACCACCAGTAATGGCAAATAAAAATAGCACTATCATTGGTCTGGATATTGGTGAGCGGCGGATTGGCGTGGCCATGACCTCATTAGTTGCCAGGTTACCAGCGCCGCACGGAGTAATTTCTAATGATAGTAATGCCGTAGAGTCTATCTGTAAACTAACTGTAGATGAGCAAGCCAAAGCCCTGGTTATAGGTCTGCCAAGGGGCTTACAAAGCCAGGAAACAGCTCAGACCCAAACGGTACGCAACTTTGCCGGCCAGCTAGAAAAAGACTGCCAACTGCCTATATATTTTCAGGATGAAGCGCTGACATCTAAACAAGCCGAAGAAGAATTAAGGCAAAGGCGAGTAAGTTATACTAAAGAAGCAGTTGACGCCTTAGCGGCAACCTATATTTTGAATGATTTTTTGCAGGAGCACCCGGAGTTTAAAGAATGAACGGAACAAAAGCACCACCCAAACATCGCTGGACCAAACTGATTGTGGTACTGTTGGTGCTGGCGGCACTGATTGGGGTCGGAGTTATAGCTGGGGTTCGGAAGGTCTATATGGATGATCTCAACCCGGTGGCCAGTGACCGCAAAACGGTAACAATTGTTATTCCTCCTGGATATTCACTCAGTGATGTCGCTACATTGCTCAAAAAAGACGGTATCATCAAGAGTGGTTGGGCTTTTAGCCAGTATGTTCGTGATAAACAAGCCGATAACGACATTAAAGCTGGAACTTATGATCTCAGCCCTAGCCAGAGCGTTCAAGAGATTGTATCTATTATTACGGTTGGCAAAGTAGCCACCAATCTGGTTACCATTCTGCCGGGACAGCGTCTTGATCAGATCAGAAAAACGCTTATTAGCAGCGGCTTTTCAGCGGACTCGGTTGACCAAGCCTTAAATCCGAGCCTCTATAGTAACCATCCGGCACTGGTAGATAAACCGGCTGATGCCAGCCTAGAAGGCTATTTATACCCAGAATCTTTCCAAAAAACCTCAAGTACCACCGCCCAACAGATCATTCAAGAATCATTAGACGAAATGCAAAAACGGTTGACTCCAGATGTGCGGGCAGCCATAGAAGGCCATAATTTGACCGTTTATCAGGGTATAATTTTGGCCTCGATTGTCGAGCAAGAGGGCAATACGGCGAGCGACCGTGCCCAGATAGCTCAAGTGTTTTTAAGCCGCTTGCAGATGGGTATGCGTTTGCAGTCTGATGTGACGGCCTTTTACGGGGCCATCATTGCCAACCAGCCACCATCAGTTAGCTACGACTCAGCCTATAACACTTATCTGCATGATGGTTTACCGCCGGCACCCATTAGTAATGTCAGTCAATCATCCCTAAATGCTGTAGCTCACCCAGCTGCTACTAACTATCTCTACTTTGTAGCCGGAGATGACGGCACCGTCTATTTTGCAACTACTCAGGCCGAACATGACAGCCAGGTTAGTACGTATTGCCATAAGCAGTGCGGTCAATAGGCAAACAGGGGTAGAGACAGGCATATTAGCTTGAAATTGCCAGTGGTACGTGATACCATAGGCCTGCAATATTTACGGTGATGGTATCTGTTAAGATAATTGCTACCGTCAGTATTGTTTTGAGCTGTTTAAGACACTTACAAGCCTGGTCGAACTGGCTTGAACTATGGCATTAATATACGGCTCAAAAGCGCCCGCCACCGGGCGGATGGGAGCTCGACTATTCGCGCAGCAACCAAGTCTTTGACTGGTGTGGTTACCCCCCGGTCAAAGAAGCTTCGTAGCAAACTATATGAACGACTATTTAGTCGTAGTCCGAGTCGCTCACGCCGATACGTAGTTCGGTATGGATTACTCGCAGCCAACATACTCTTACTATTGGCAGTTATTGGTTTTGTGATTCATGATTCCGGCTCATCGCAAGCCATACAACAGACCTCGCCGCTTACTACTGATTCTACTATTGCCGCCAACCCGCTCGATCAGGTATCTTCAGCCGATATTGCCGTTAACGTGGCTCGTATGGCCAATATGCCGGAGGCCGTAGCTACTGCTAACGACGCCGAGTCGTTGGACGGTCAGCTATCCATTTCTGAAACCAATAACACCATTGTTGATAAGCCGCAGCTGGTAGCAACAGCCCTCAAGTCGCGCAAAGATATCATTGCCTATACCACTGTAGCTGGCGATAGCGTCACAAGTCTAGCAGCCAAATTCAATGTCACCTCTAACACTATTCGTTGGTCCAATGGATTGACGGGCGATGCTATAGCCGTTGGCAAAGTCATAAATGTCTTACCAGGAGTAAACGGAATTATTTATACCGTCAAAACGGGTGATACGCCAGACACATTGGCTACCCGCTATAGTGCCAGCAAAGATCAAATTGTGGCCTATAATGATGCCGAAATAGGCGGATTGACGGCTGACGAGCAAATTATTATACCCGGCGCCTCGCAACCTGTTACCCAAACTACGAGCTCGTATTACAGTGGTTTTTCATTCGGCACTAGTGCCATTTACGGCAGCAATGGCTACGATTACGGCTTTTGTACCTGGTACGTGGCTAATCGCCGGGCCCAATTGGGCCGTCCGGTGCCCAGTAATCTTGGCAATGCCTACAGTTGGTATGTGCTGGCCCAGGCGGCCGGCCTGCCGACTGGTTTGACACCGCAAGTGGGAGCGGTTATGGTAAACACCGGTGGCGACCATGTGGCCGTAGTTGAAGCGGTTAATGACGATGGCAGCTTTTGGATTTCAGAGATGAACTCGTATGGACAAGTATCTATGACCAATTCTGCCGGGGCTGGCGGCTGGGGCCGGGTAGATTACAAGCTTATTTCATCCGTAGGCAACCTCAAATTTATATACTAACCCCTAGACCCTGACCCCTAAACCCTGTACCCTTATCTTATATGTTTGTGGATAGAGTGCAGGTTAAAATTCAAGCTGGTGATGGCGGCAACGGCCAGGTTAGTTTTAGGCGCGAAAAATTTGTGGACCGCGGGGGGCCGGATGGCGGCGATGGCGGACAAGGTGGTGATGTATTGTTTGTAGCCAGCCGTAACCAGAATACCTTGGCCAAGTTTCGCTACCAAAAACTACTGCGCGCAACCTCGGGTACGGCTGGCAGTAAGCGCAAACGCCACGGTAAAAACGGTGAAGACTTAACGGTGAATGTGCCAGTAGGTACCGTCATTGCCAATGAACAAGGCGAGGTCTTGGCCGATCTAGTTGAAGATGGTCAAGAAGCAGTCATTGCTCAGGGCGGCCAGGGCGGCTTTGGGAATGCTCACTTTATTTCTTCTACCCGCCAGGCCCCACGGGTGGCCGAAAAAGGCGAAAAAGGCCAGGGCCTAGAGGCGGTCTTGGAGTTAAAAATGATTGGCGATGTCGGCCTGATAGGGCTGCCGAACGCAGGTAAATCGACTTTACTAGCCACTGTCAGTAATGCCCAGCCCGAAATTGCTGATTATCCATTCACTACCTTGACTCCCAACCTTGGGGTGGTCGATATTGGCGGTGAGGACAGTCTGTTGTTTGCTGATATTCCGGGACTGATTGAGGGTGCCAGCCAAGGCAAGGGTCTGGGTGATGAGTTTTTGCGCCATGTAGAGAGGACTGCGGTCTTACTCCACTTAGTAGACATCTACGACGATGACGTTGCACAGGACTACAAAACCATACAGGCAGAACTCAAAGCCTACCGGGTAGATCTAACCAAACTACCCCAAGTGTTAGCGCTTAACAAAATTGATGGTGTTGAGCCCACAGTTATCAAGCATAAATTAGCCCAGCTGCAAAAAGTAGTTCCTAAGAAAACCAAGCTTTTGGCCATCTCGGCCAAGAGTGGCGATGGTGTAGATAAACTGTTATTTCAGCTCAAGGCTATGGTCTGGAAAGAGCGGGCCAAAGAGCAAGCTACCACGGAACCTATACCCGTCATTGGATTGACCGATGACAATAGCTGGCACATTAGGCGCGAAAAAGACAAATTCATAGTCACGGGTCAAAAAATTGAACGCTTTGCCCAGCGCACGGATTTTGCCAGCCCGGCAGGGACCGAACGTATACATGACATTATGGTTAAAATGGGTATTATGCGCGAGCTAAACAGACAAGGCATTCAGCCTGGCCAAAAGATTAGTATTGGTCAAGATTCGGGCCAGGAGATTGAATTTTAGCGTGGCCACGGATAAAACTTTTTATTTCTATGATTTAGAAACCTCCGGGCTTAGCCCGCGCGAGGGCCGGATTATGCAGTTTGGCGGCCAGCGGACTGACATGGATTTGAATCCAATCGGCGAACCGCATAATATCCTGATTAGGTTAACCGAAGATATCCTGCCCGATCCGTATGCAGTTATGGTGACCGGTATTACGCCCCAGCAAACTTTACAAGACGGAATCAGCGAGGCTGACTTCCTAAAGATCTTTGCTGAGGAGATTGCTAAGCCAGCTACAATATTTGTCGGTTATAACAATGTCCGGTTTGATGACGAGTTCGTGCGATTTTTGCACTACCGCAACTTCTACGATCCGTACGTATGGCAATATAAGGACGAACGCAGCCGCTGGGATTTGCTAGATGTCAGCCGGATGACCAGAGCGCTTAGGCCAGAAGGAATCATCTGGCCCCAAGATAAAGATGGCAAACCGACCAATCGGCTTGAATTGCTGGCATCGGTGAATGGCTTAGATCATGCCAGTGCCCACGATGCCCTCAGTGATGCCCAAGCAGTTATTGAGGTCGCCAAGCTTATTAAAGCTAAACAACCCAAACTGTTTAAATTTTTACTAGAGATGCGGGATAAGCAAAAAATAGCCAAGCTAGTTGAGACCGACCAACCATTTGTCTATACCTCCGGAAAATATCCGGGTGAGTTCCAAAAGACTACCCTGGCCGTTATGTTGGCCAAGCATCCTAAACGTGCCGGTGCGCTAGTATACGACTTACGTTACGATCCGTCAGAATTAAGTAACCTGACCGTTGATCAGTTAGTTGAAGCTTGGCGCCGCCGCTGGGACGATCCAGGCTTACGTTTGCCCATAAAAACACTTCAATATAACCGCTGTCCGGCTGTTGCTCCACTCGGCGTATTAGATGAAGCCAGTCAAAAACGGCTGGGCATAACCAAGGCAACCGTCGCAAGCCATTTACAAAAATTGCGTGACCAAGGAGATCTAGTGGCGAGAGTACTGAAGGCGGTTGGGATAATGGATGAGCAACAAGCGCTTAAATTTGCAGACGAAGAACAGGCAGTTGACGCCCAGTTGTATGGCGGCTTCTTTTCTGATGGTGACCGTTTACTGTGCGAACAAGTAAGAAAAGAGCAGACTCTGGATGCATCAACTCTGCAGACTAAGTTTCACGATAAAAGATTAAAAGAATTACTACCACTTTATAAAGCCCGTAACTTTTCAACCAGCTTAACGACTTCTGAGCGGGCGGCCTGGGATCAGCATTGCCATGATTATTTATTTACCGGTGGCGATAACGGCCATGCGGCACGCTTTTTTGCCAAACTCGAGGAACTCAAACAACAGCCCAAGCTATCCGATGCCCAAAGATACGTGCTGGAGGATTTGCGGCTTTATGGTGAATCACTTATACCAGAAAATTAGATAGTTATTTGTTGTCACCCTGAACTTGTTTCAGAGTCTATATGATTCAAGTTGCGTAGATACTGAAACAAGTTCAGGGTGACAAAAAGGATTTCAGATACTCAGTTCAATTAATTGTCGGGATTTTAATCGCTGCAACAGTTTGGAACGGACAAATTCAAATAGTGACAAACCTAAAACTATTGTCAGTAGAATAATCAACAGCATTAGGTATGAAATTTGCAGATGAGTGCCAGGAATAATTCCCAAAACTATAAATTGTAGCATGCCCCAAACCTCTCTATTACCTGAGATTTTAGGCTTATTTGCTATAAAGTCAATAATATTTTATTAAATGCTAGTGTTTAAGTTGCTCGTCCGGCCTGGTAACTGCCTAAAATTGTAACCTCACAACCTTGTTTTTTAAGACTGCTTAGTACGGACTTAAAACCAACAGACTCTGCTGCTGACGTAACATCAAGATAAAACATATAGTGCCAGGCCTTGCCCATAATGGGGCGCGATTGTAGTTTGGTGAGGTTCATCTGGCTGTCCGCAAAAACTCCCAGCGCTTTATATAGTGCCCCGGACTTATGGTCGGTTGTTAAAACCAGAGAAGTTTTATCGGCTGCTTTAGCAACGGAGCGTGACTTCTCTAACAAGACAAAACGAGTGTAATTGTGGGTGTAGGTTTCGATTTCTTGGGCCAGGATTTTCATACCATAATACTCGGCCGCCTCCGCCGAGGCGATAGCTGCCTTATGCAGGTCGCCCCATTCCTTGACTGCCTGCACGCTGGCGGCCGTATCGTGTTGTTCAATGCGTTTTGCTTTGGGCAGGTTTTTATCGAGGTATGTCTCACACTGAGCCAATGCCGGTAGCTGCGAATGTACTTCTGTAATATCGCTTATTTGAGCGGATGGCATGCCAATAAGGCACTGTTTAATATGCAAATATAGCTCGCCGGCAATCCAAAATTTATACTTTAGTAGCAAATCGTATGTTTGGTTTATAGAGCCAAATAAGGAGTTTTCAAGAGCTACAACAACTTTATCAACTTTGCCGGTCTGCAAAGCTGCAAATGCGGCCTCAAAAGTGTCGCAATTGATCACTTTAATAGATTCGCCCAAAAACCGCCGCGCGGCAATATCATGGAATGAGGCCTGTTGGCCTTGTATAGCTACCCGTGTTTGCATGTCAGGTCTAGACTATCATAAATTAGCCCAGGTTATAGCATTTTTCTCTGTAAAGGCGTATAATTGATCGACTTATGAGCGACAATATTATTGTTAAGGGTGCGAGGGAACACAACCTCAAAAACGTTGATGTGACGATTCCCCGTGGCAAGCTGGTGGTTATTACCGGCCTATCCGGCTCAGGTAAGTCCAGTCTGGCTTTTGATACTATTTATGCTGAGGGTCAACGGCGCTACGTTGAGAGTCTCAGCTCATACGCCCGCCAGTTTTTGGGTATTATGGAAAAGCCTGACGTTGATCAGATTGACGGCCTGAGTCCGGCCATCAGCATTGATCAAAAATCAACCAGCCGTAATCCCCGCTCAACTGTTGCCACTGTAACCGAGATTTATGATTATTTGCGACTGCTTTTTGCCCGGGTTGGCGTGCCCCATTGCCCCATCTGCGGCAAACCGGTAGCCCGCCAGACCTCAACGGCTATTGTTGACCAGATTGCCGGTTTACCTGCTAATGCCAAGCTGATGATTCTTGCTCCGGTGATTTTGGATAAAAAAGGCGCCTTTGAACATATCCCCGAAGAATACCAGCGGGCCGGCTTTGCTCGGGTACGCGTAGACGGTGTGGTGTATGCGTTAGACGAATTCCCAAATCTCGATAAAAATTATAAACACACCATAGAGATTGTGATTGATCGATTAGTGAATGATGCCGACAGCCGCGGGCGTTTAGCCCAAGCGGTCGAGCAGGCTTTGGACGTGGCCGATGGCAAAGCCAAGGTGCTAAACGCCGATACCAACGAGGAGTTTTCTTACTCGCTGATGTACGCCTGCATTGACCACCCAGATGTAACCATTCCAGATTTGGAACCCCGAACTTTCAGTTTTAACAGTCCGCATGGTGCTTGTCCAGTCTGTACTGGGTTGGGATCCCGTCTAGAGGTTGATCCAGAGCTAGTTATTCCCAACGGCCGCTTAACCATCGCCGAGGGTGCTATCCGCCCCTTTAATCGCATTAATACGGATGCCTGGTATACCAAAAAGCTGCAGGCGGTAGCTGAACGCTATGGTTTTAGCTTGCATGTTCCAACCAGCCAGCTGACCAAAGATCAAATAGATAAAATCATGTACGGTACCGGCAACGAAAAATACCGGGTATCACTTGGTTTAGGCCGGACGTTTGAAACAACCTATGAGGGCGTAGTACCCAACCTGGAGCGTCGTCATAAAGAGACTGAGAGCGATTTTATGCGCCGTGATATTGAACGGTTTATGCAGGAGCGGCCTTGCCATGCCTGTCACGGGCTCAGATTAAAGCCAGAAGTCTTGGCGGTAACGGTTGCGGATAAGTCTATTATGGCGCTTTGCCAACTGTCTATTGACGAGGCAGTCACTTTTTTTGAGAACCTTAAACTCAGTGCCAAAGATCAACATATTGCCCAGCAGATTCTTAAGGAAATTTGTGCTCGACTAACCTTTTTGCAAGATGTGGGGCTGAATTATTTGAACTTGCTCAGGAGTGCCGCCACGCTCAGCGGCGGTGAAGCCCAGCGTATTCGCCTAGCTACCCAAATTGGCTCCGGCTTAATGGGTGTGCTCTATGTACTGGATGAGCCGTCTATTGGCCTGCATCAACGCGACAATGCTCGTCTGATTGCCACCCTCAAACATCTGCGCGATATTGGTAACACCGTGATTGTGGTTGAGCATGACGAAGAAACCATCCGCACAGCTGACTGGCTGCTAGATATTGGTCCTGGTGCTGGCATTCATGGCGGACATATTGTAGCCAGTGGTACACCGGCCGAGGTAACCAAAGCCAAAGCTAGCATTACCGGTCAATATTTACGTGGCGATAAAAAAATCGCAGTGCCCAAAAACCGTCGGAAAGGCAACGGCAAAAGTTTGGTTATTAAAGGTGCCCGGGAGAATAATCTGCAAAATATTGATGTCACAATTCCTCTGGGCCAACTGGTGGTGGTCAGTGGTGTCTCCGGCTCCGGCAAATCCAGTTTGATCAATGATATTTTAGCCAAAGAACTCCAAGCTCGCTTGCACCGCGCCAATACGGTGCCTGGCCGTCATGATGAGATTGTGGGCATAGATCACCTGGACAAAGCCATCATCATAGACCAATCGCCCATTGGTCGGACACCGCGTTCCAATCCGGCTACCTACACCGGTCTGTTTACGCCTATTCGTGAATTATTTGCCAGTGTGCCAGAGGCTAAAATTCGCGGCTATAGCCCGGGCCGTTTTAGCTTTAATGTTCGTGGTGGCCGCTGCGAGAACTGTAGCGGTGATGGCATCATTAAGATAGAAATGCACTTTTTGCCGGATGTGTACGTGCCGTGTGAGGTTTGTCATGGTAAACGCTATAACCGCGAGGCTCTAGAGATCCATTACAAAGGCAAAACCATTAGTGATGTGCTGGATATGACCTGCGAGCAAGCCCTGGAGTTCTTTGCTAACATTCCGGCTATTGCCCGCAAACTACAGACCTTGGTGGATGTTGGCTTGGGCTATATAGGTTTAGGCCAGCCAGCTACGACCTTGAGTGGTGGTGAGGCTCAGCGGATCAAGCTTGCCTCCGAGTTATCCCGTCGACCAACTGGCCGCACACTTTACATTCTGGACGAACCGACCACTGGCCTACACATGGCCGATGTCGACAAACTGTTGCATGTTTTACATGCCCTAGTTGAAGCCGGTAACAGCATGATTGTCATCGAACATAACTTGGATGTCATAAAAAGTGCCGATCACATTATAGACATGGGTCCCGAAGGCGGTGCTGCCGGCGGCAAAATCATTGCCGAAGGCACGCCTGAAAAAGTCTCCCAAAATTCCAAATCTTCCACTGGCCACTACCTCAAAAAAATGCTCTAAAATCTATGAATTTTTACGATGGAGTTTTGCTAATATTTTGGCGCGGGTTTTTGGGTCGCCTACTATGTGGTAGAGGGAGGGGCCGAAGGATAAGATCATAACGGCCAGGATGACCGGTAAGAGATAATGATCTATGTTTGGTATTTTGCTGCCCAGCCAGTAACCTAATAGCACAACGGCTGTCGTCCAAATTGCGGCGCCCGCTATGTTAAAGATTGTAAAACGTTTTTTGGGCATATCGCCAATGCCGGCTACAACCGGCGCGAAGGTGCGGATGATGGGGATAAAACGCGAGAGCAAAACTGTTTTGCCACCATGTTTTTTATAAAAATCTTCAGACCGTTTAAGGTACTCTTGGCGGAAGATGATGCCCTCCTCCTTTTTAAATAAACGTTTACCAAAACGATGGCCAATCTGGTATCCGGCTTCGTAACCGGCGATGGCAGCGGCAATGACAATTATCAGCAACCAGCCTAAGGGCAGTTTACCTTGGGCGGCAAAAAATCCGGCTGGGAATAACAGCGTATCACCCGGCAAAAAGAAGCCTACCAGCAGACCAGATTCGGCAAAAATTATAAAGCCAACAAGCAGCAATCCGCCGCTTTCAATAATGTGCGCAACATTAAACATTACTACTAGCCTATCATAAACACTTCGTTATCTGTTAAAATCTGCTATAATAATTACAGAATTGTTGGAACTAAGGAGATTAGGTGAGTAACGAAGATATTGCTTTAGTGTTAGAACCCCGTAAGGTCCTGGGCAAACAGGTTAAACATTTGCGGCGTGACGGCTTTATTCCGGCGGTTATTCACGACCACGGCAAACCATCCCAGATAGTCATGGCACCGTCTAAAGACATGCTGAAGGTTTTCCGCCAAGCCGGCAAACACCATCCGGTGACTCTTAATCTGGGCAAAGAAAATTACATGGCACTTATCAAAGATGTAGATTTTGAGCCGCGTAAGCACCAAATGCGCCACGTGGTTTTTAATGCTATCGAGCAAAACGAAAAGGTTCAGACCGAGGTGCCACTGCATCTAACTGGTGAAATCCCGGCCGAAAAGGCCGGTCTGATGGTTATTACTCAGCTAGATAGCATAGAAATTGAGGCCTTCCCACGTGATTTAGTAGATGAGTTAAATATTGATGCCAGCGGCCTAACAGAGATTGGCGACAAAATTCATGTCTCTGACATTGTGGTACCGCCAGGAGTAGAGATATTGACCGAGGCCGAGCATCCTATTGCGACTGTTGAAGAAACCAAGGCTCAAATGTCCGAAGAAGAAGAGGCGGCCGAGGGCGAGGAAGGTGCCGAGGGCGAAGCTGGGGTTGAAGGCTCTGAGGGTGAAGCCGCCGCTGGCGGTGACGAAAAATCCGAAGAAGAAAAGTAAACAAGGGATTAGCGGTTAGGAATCTACACCCTGAACGCTACACGCTGATCCCTATTCTTCTAAAAAGCCGCCGGATTGGTGGGCCCATAGGCCGGCATAGATACCTTTTTTGCTGATCAGTTCTTTGTGCGTACCTTGCTCAACAATTTTGCCGTCTTCCATGACGATGATTCGATCCATCTTTTGGATAGTACTCAACCTATGAGCAATTACTATGGCGGTGCGGCCTTCCATGAGCTTCCACAGAGCGTCTTGAATAAGTACCTCAGATTCCGAATCCAAAGCACTTGTTGCCTCGTCTAACACCAAAATCGGGGCGTTCTTAAGCATAGCTCTGGCAATAGCCACCCGTTGGCGCTGACCGCCGCTCAGCTTAACGCCTCGCTCGCCGACCAGCGTGTCATATTTGTCTGGCAGTTGCTCAATAAACTCATGAGCATGCGCCACTTTAGAAGCCTTAAGAGCTTGTGTATCACTGGCATCCAATTGCCCGTAGCGGATATTTTCCATAAGTGAACGGTGGAACATAATCGGCTCCTGGGGTACATAGGCAATATTGCGCCTTAGATCGTCTTGCTTGAGCTGGGCAATATTCTGACCGTCAATCAATATTTGCCCTGAGTCAAGATCACCAAAACGTAGCAGCAGGCGGGTCAAGGTAGTTTTGCCGGAACCGGAATGTCCGACTAAGCCGATTTTTTCGCCAGCCCGAATATGCAGGTCTAGCTTCTCGAACAAAGTCTCGTCAATACCGTCATGAGTAAAGGCAACGTTCTCAAAGGTGATGGCGCCGTCCTTAATTTTAGATTCTTCAGGTTGCAGAGGATCTTTAACCTCCGGCTCCATTTGCAAAATTTCGGTCATTTCGCTGGCGTCACCAAACGACCGGTTGTAATTACGCAGGGAGTTATTGCTAAATACCAAAAGCTGGTTGGTAATGCTGGCCGTATAGGTTAAGATCAAAAACACCGTGGCCAGATTTGTTTTGAGGATAACCACGCCAACCACCGCCATTACCAGGGCTAAGCCTTGAATAGTACTGCCTAAACCAGAAAAATATATCAGCTGTTTTTGGCTGCCAACCATAACACCCATGAGCCGTTCGTGCGTAAGGTTGGTAGCACGTTGATATTGCCGCTTCTCAAAGTCCCCGCCCGAAAAACTCTTGATGGCCATGATGTTGGTTACACTATCGGCTAAGTAGCCGGTTTGCTCACTTTCAGCTGCAGCGTGTTTGCCAGACAACTTCCTCACGTTTCTGCTAACAAAAAAGGAACTAACCATATAGAGGAGTGCAAATGTAAGTAGCATCGCCGCATAGAGTGGGGCCCGTCTAGATAGAATAATGGTCGAAAAGGTTAGGCCCGACAAAAGCGGCAGCAGTTGAAATTGCGTGGTATCGGCAAAACGTATGTAGGAGCTGAGTAATTTGTTGTTTTGTGATACTAATGAACCACCAAAATGATTGGCATGAAAATTAGCGCCCAACTCCAACATGTGTTTATACACGCGCCGTGCCATATCGCGTTCAACGTTGCCTTCTAGGTGCCAGCCAAGAAAGTCGATAATCCGCCAACCTAGAGTTCCACCCACTAACAGAAGAAGGACATAAGCTATCAGGCTTGGACCAAAACTAGTCCATATTTGGTGCGTCTGATAGCTACTTTTAGCTAAGTGGTTCAGAACATTGGCGAGTATTAAGGGCGGAAGAACCTGGGAGAATAGCACCACTAAGGGTATGCCTATCAAGAGGCCAATGACGTACTTGGGATAGCGCCAGACATGCTGCCAGTACAGTTGTAGCGTTTGTTTAGTGGTTGATTGCTTCATAGCACACTGCCTCCTGCAGTGCGTGGATGGTTACGATTATGTAGATAGATTGAGTTTTGAAATTTGGAAGTGACTAACAAGTCACGCGGGCGGTATTGCCTGCACCGAGAGAGAATTTATAAATCATGTCTGCCGCCCTTCCCTTTAGCTTAATAAACGATAGCGCTTATTATACCACGCTCGTCAAACAGAGGCAAAACAGAGGTGCCATTTGTTATAATGGAGAGGCTATGAATAAGAAGTTGGAAGCTAAGTTAAAGGAATTGCCTACTGGGCCAGGTGTGTATTTTCACAAGGATGCGGCAGGTGAAATTATATATGTTGGCAAAGCTGCCAATTTGCGCAACCGGGTACGCCAGTACTTTCAAAAAAGCCGCGTCCGTGATGCCAAAACCGATTTACTGGTTAGCGAAATTGTCGACACCGATTGGCAAACGGTAGAGAGCGAGATTGACGCCTTGTTTTTAGAAGCCGAGCTGGTGCGCCGCTACATGCCGCGTTATAACATTCTACTGCGCGACGATAAATCTATGGTCTATATCCGAATAGATTACGATAGCGACTATCCAACCGTCAGCACGACCCGTCGGCCGTTAGATGACGGTGCGCGCTATTTAGGTCCGTTCCTCAGCGCGTATTCTGTTAGGCAGGCACTTAAGTTATTGCGCCGGGCTTTTCCGTTTGCGACCCGCAGGGTGGCTGGCCAGAAGCGGGCCAGTCTACATTATCACCTAGGCTTAGATCCCGGCCTGGAAGAAGGCAGAACCAGTTTGGAGGACTATCGGGCCAATTTGCGGCGGTTGATAGCTTATATAGAAGGCAAACGAACGGCTATTATTCATGAGCTAGAAAAAGAAATGAAAGTTGCCGCCAAAGCTGCCGAGTTTGAAAAGGCCGCCAAAATCCGCAATCAACTTTTTGCACTACAAAACCTTACCAGACAAGTGGTCTTTAGTGACCGAGAATTTATGGATATAAGCAAAGATCATGCACTCAATGAACTGGTTGAACTGCTAGGTTTGGCTGCATTTCCAGCCCGTATAGAAGGCTATGATATCAGCCACATGGGCGGCATGGACGTAGTAGCCAGTATGGTGGTTTTCTCTAACGGAGTCAGCAATAAACGTGAATACCGTAAGTTTAAAACCCGTATTAATAAAAACGATGATTTTTATAACATGCACGAGACCATTAGCCGGCGGTTGAGTGGACGTAATCGTAAAAAATGGGGCTTGCCCAGCCTGGTGCTGATTGACGGTGGCAAAGGCCAGCTGGACGCGGCTATTCGGGCTAGGGACGAGGCCGGGCAAAGCACCATTCCATTCATTGGACTTGCTAAGCGGGAAGAGCAGATAGTCATCCGCAAAGCGGATAAGCAAGTCATCCAGTCATCCAGTCATCCAGTCCAAAGTCTAAGTAGTAGAGTTGAGCTGAATTATAAAATGTTGCAAAAGTTGGGTGGTTTCACCACCGAGAGTCAAGATTTTATGCTTGTTAATGTGCCACATAGTACCAATCTAGTTAAATTGCTCCAGCGCATAAGGGATGAGTCCCATCGCTTTGCCGTTAGCTACCATAGCACACTCAAAACCAAGCGTCAGACGGCCAGCTTACTGGATGAAGTACCAGGTATTGGTCCGGGTACCCGTAAAAAACTCATCAAGACATTTGGGTCGCTTAGAGCGGTCTCGGAAGCCAGCCAAGCAGATCTCGCTAAAGTTGTGGGTCCCGCCAAAGCCAAACTAGTACGGAGCTATACTAGTAAGCCAGATGCCTAAGCTATACTAGTGGGATGGAAAAAGCTCATTGACAAAATGGTTATCCAGCTCATCCTCAAACCAAACCCAATAGTACTAGGCAAACCTCTGCCAATCCACCAGTAAAACCGCTTAATTACTAAGGTGCCATTGTGATGGGTTGTATCTACTCCACTCTCCAAACATCTACGATCTCTTCTAGTTTGTTAGCTGGTACGGTCGTAATAAAAGGTACAGAATCGAGACCATCATCTATATGACCAAGTTCAACACTGATCTCATACCGATCAGCCGGTTCTCGTATCCCAGTTCGACCCATATCTCCGGTAAGGTCTAATGACTTTCGGTCAAAGATAGTAAAACCGTGAAAAGCACCCCTGAGATCGAAGCCAAAATTAGGTTCTATGTCTCTAACAGGAGTGTAACTATCGCCTGGGTATGTAAACTTCTCTGTTGTTACCAGATGAATCCCAACTGTACCAAGCGCCACATCACCTAAAGCTTTATTAATAGCTTCAATTCGTTCAAACAATACACTGTAGCCGGCTTCCGCAGCAGCCATTCCGAGACCAACCGACATACGTAAGCCATCCAACCTCTTTACGTGTTCGAGTTGCCCGGTAAGCTTTTCTCCTTCAGCTGGAACATAACTACTCATATCTCAATCATTGTATAATTGTCTAGGTTTTGCAAGTACTACCGGATTGGAGGGTCAACTCGATACGGAAGTGTTGTATACTAGATGTCTGCTATGGAGACACACTTTGGTCCGGAGTTTTTTGCGGGTAATCGGCAAAAGCTCCGCACACTATTCGCCGGTACCGCGCCAATTGTTCTGACAGCCAATGGGCTGCTTCAGAGTAGTAGCGACTCCACATATCCCTTGCGGCAAGATCGGCATTTTTGGTATTTAACGGGGGTGGACGAAGCTGATGCTATTTTGGTCATGGATAAGACCAAAGAGTACCTGATTTTATCTGAAGAACATGATCACCGCATGCGTTTTGACAGTGCCAAGCCGGTTGAAGAAATAGCAAAAACGTCCGGCATAGCTGAAGTTCTAGATAACAAGACCGGCTGGCAAAGGTTAAATTCGCGCGTTAAAAAAGTTAAACATATCGCCACCGTTGCTGCTTCTCCGGCCTATGTACCGTTTTATGGTTTTTATGCTAACCCGGCCCGGGCAACACTGATAGAAAAAATTAAGTCGACCAATCCGGCTATTGAACTACTAGATTTAAAACAACAGCTTATCCAAATGCGGATAGTCAAACAGGCTGTCGAGCTAGAAGCAATTAGTAGTGCTATTGCGGTTACTGAGCAAACGCTCAAAACATTTGTTAAAAAGTCTTGGCAATTAGGGATAAATGAACGAGAAATGGAGAATGAACTCTATTATCAATTTCGTAAGCACGGGGCACGGAGTTTGGCCTTTGACAGCGTGGTTGCAATTGGTGCCAATACCGCCGTTATTCATCACATGCCAGACAGTACAATACTGTCCAAGAGCAGTCTATTACTACTTGATGTCGGGGCAGAAGTAGATCACTATGCGTCGGATCTCTCACGTTTGTATATTGTTGGCAAACCATCCAGGCGCGTACAGCAGGTTTATACGGCCGTCAGCGAGGCGCTTGAGCAGGCCTTATCTATGCTTAAGCCCGGCGTAATTCATCAGCAATTTGAAAAAGACATGGAGCAGGTAGTTGGTGAAAAGTTGCGGGAACTTGGGCTCATCAAAACAATTGATCGCAAATCCGTCCGCAAATATTTCCCAACCTATACATCACATCAACTTGGGCTAGATGCGCATGACACTCCAGACTATGATCGACCCCTGTTAACTGATATGGTGCTAGCCGTTGAACCCGGTATTTACATCCCCGAAGAAGGTATTGGTATGCGCATTGAAGAGAATGTTCGAATCACTAAAGACGGTATTGAGCTTATGTCTACCTTGCCTCGGGACCTACAGTCGCTTACAATAAAGTAAATAATGAAGAAGCCATTTAGCCGGTTTTTAATCCGCTGGTTTGTCTGCAGTATAGGTCTTTGGGTCGCAGCAGCACTGCTTGGCGGGCGCATAACCTACGGTAATAGGTTTGTGGTCATTGTCGTCTCCGGATTGATCTTGGCCATTGTGAACGCAATCATCAAGCCGCTGGTGGTCATATTGTCGCTGCCGGCCATACTATTAACGCTTGGCTTATTCATGATCATCATAAACGGCCTGATGGTTTTACTGGTTAGTAAGCTTTATAGCCCGCTGCATGTTACTAACTTTTTTGCGGCTATAGTTGCAGGCATGGTGATAGGCTTGGTAAACTACCTAGTGACCACTATTTTGGAGGAGCGATGAAAAGTTCGATGAACGTATTTAACTACATCACCATTGGCGATGTTTTATTGCTGATTTTATTAATTCTCATTCAGACCCGTGGCGCTTCACTAGGAGCTGGTTTGGGTGGTAGCGGCGAGATCAACACCGTTCGCCGGGGCTCAGACAAGACGCTACACCAAATTACTATTCTGCTGGTTATTGTTTTTGCTTTGTCGTTAATTCTGGGCGTTATTACCTAAGTCGCTTAGGCTTTATGGTAAACCGCACTACCAAGTTACGTTGGCGGCGTCGGCTGCGCCGGAGCAGACGACAGGTAGAAGATATTGGTTTTCAGGCCGAGGAGCACTTGGAACGGCATTTATTCCGACGTCTGAGCCGGTTACCGAATGTTTTCCGCTTTACGATTAGTTGGATAATGCTACTGGCCCTGCTCATAGGCCTATTAGTCACTCAGACACGAGCATTAGATAATTATTATCTGACGATCGGGCCCGCAGCAGGCGGCACGTATGTAGAGGGCATCCTTGGATCTTTTACCAATGCTAACCCGCTGTTTGCGACCGGCAGTGTCGATAGCAGTGTGACGCACCTAGTTTTTTCTGGTTTGTTTAAATTCAACCAGCAAAATCAGCTAGTTGGTGATCTTGCCAGCGGTTATAAAGTTGATGATCGAGGCATGACGTATACCGTACAGCTTAAACCCAGCCTAAAGTGGCAGGATGGCGTTGCGCTAACTGCGGAAGATGTAGTCTATACCTATCAAACCATTCAAAACCCGGACGCACAGTCACCATTAGCTGCCAGCTGGCAAGGAATAACCGTGTCAGCTACCAGTAGCCAGACGGTTGTTTTTACGCTGCCCAATGCCTTGACCGCCTTCCCCGATTCTCTTACGAATGGCATAGTCCCCAAGCACTTACTGCAAAGTGTTCCTATGGCCCGGCTGCGCTCAGATGCCTTTGATACCAGCCGTCCGGTAGGCTCGGGACCATTCAAGTGGCAAGCGGTACAGGTTACGGGTCAGACGCCTCAGACGCGCGAAGAAGAAGTAGCCTTAGTACCAAACGAACTCTTTTATGGCGATCATGCCAAACTAAGCAAATTTATTATTAAATCTTTTCATGACCAAAATAATCTGATACAAAGTTTTAAAAATGAACAGCTAAACGGTGTAGCCGGTCTTACCAGTGTGCCAGCGGATGTTACTAGTGATATTAATGTACACGAGTATGACATTCCGCTTAACAGCGAAGTCATGGTTTTTTTGAAAAACTCCAACCCGGTACTCAGTGACGCCAAGGTCCGGCAGGCATTAACTATGGCAACAGATACAGGCAAGGTCATTACTAGTCTTGGATATCCAGTTATACCAGCCAGGGAACCAATCCTGAAAACACAGATTGGTTATGATCCAAGCCTTGTAGAACTGGGTTATAATCCGCTCGCCGCCGAACAAATGTTAACTGCTGACGGCTGGGTCCGCGGACCAGGCGGCACCCGCCTAAAAGCAGGTCAACCGTTGAGCTTTACGTTATATGGACCTGACGATAGCGATTACAAGGCAGTGGCTAACGAGCTTCAAAAGGAGTGGAAGCTCATAGGGGTCAATGCCGAGCTGGTATTACAAGCACCCAATGATCTGCAGTCTATTATTTCTGTGCACGGCTATGATGCCCTACTGTATGGCATCGAGATTGGCCCCGACCCAGATGTTTTTGCCTACTGGGCGAGTTCGCAGGCCGATGTACGGTCCCAAACTAGGCTTAATTTTTCTGAATATAAATCAGCCACTGCCGATGCCGCCCTGGAAGCCGGGCGAACCAGAAGTGATCCAGCCCTCCGTACTATTAAATACAAACCATTTTTACAAGCTTGGCACGATGACGCCCCTGCCATAAGCCTGTATCAGCCGCGCTTTTTATATCTCACCCGCGGGCAAGTATTTGGTTTTGACCCTACTGTTATGAATGTTGACACCAACAGATACGCAAATGTTAATAATTGGATGATCCGCGAGACCAGAACACTTAAGTAAGCCATTTGCTACTAGTGTAGATTTACACTACAATACCCCCGTTATAGTTTGCGGATATGGCGGAATTGGTAGACGCGCTAGCTTCAGGAGCTAGTGGGGGCAACCCCGTGGAGGTTCAAGTCCTCTTATCCGCACCACGAATTTTAACAGATATAAAATTTGTCGATTTTGGCAACCATAAATATTTTCTGGAACCCTTGTTTCATTTTTCCCGAATTTATAGCCTATAATATAATCATGGAATTCAAAGGACAAGTTGCGAATGGGCCTGGAGATACTTACCCCGATCTGGAAGCAGAAATTCGTGCTCTTGAAGTACCAGGCGTAGATTCTCTCCGAAGCGGTGCTGACTTCGTAATAGAAGCGAGTGCTAAAATTCCACACGGACCTCATTTGCCAGATAGATTCATAAGAGGAACTCTTATGGTAGATAGTGAACTCCCGACACCAGCTAGAGCCATGCAGCGCGTAATATTTAAGGCTGTTAGGCGCCGATTTCATGTAGGTGAGCTCCCAATACCTCGTCTAGTAGACAATGCTTCAGAACATCCAGACTCAGTATGATCTTCATATCGATAGACTAGCTCACCATTAATATATTCAAGTCCTAGATTTTCAAGTTTTTTATATAGCAAGATTAAGCTAAGGTAGAAAGTGTTCCACCTTTTATCCAGTGAGCGCACCACGAAAAAACACTTTGCTCATGCTTGTAATTAGTTGAGTGTAGAAGTCGGTCAATAATCTAAAATGTTAGATAGGTATCAGCCACCTTTAAGTCAACAGATTGTGCTATCATGGATAGCAGTCGACAAATGCCTAAATTAGAGAGACAATAATCTGTACATGAGTTCTAAAGTCGCCCATTATTTGCAAGAACATTTGGTTGGAGAAGTGCTGGATACGCCCCAAGTCAGGCGCTATTTTGCGGTTGACGGCAGTGTCTTTACTATCACCCCAACGTTGGCAGTCTATCCTAAGAACGAAAATGACGTTCGTAAAGTAGCCAGGTTTACTTGGCAACTAGCGGAGAGAGGGCGGGTTATACCTATCACGGCGCGTGGACTCGGCACAGATCAATCTGGCGCTGCCATTGGTAGTGGTGTTATCATGGTTTTTCCAGCTCACATGAACCGGATTCTAGAGCTTGATGGCAAAACTGGCAATGTGACTATTGAACCTGGCATTGGCTTTGGCAAATTGCAGCAAACACTCTATACGCATGGTCGTTGTTTGCCGCCGTTCCCGGCTACTTTTGACAACGGTACACTTGGTGGCGCCCTTGCCAACAACGCTAGTGGCGAGAAGTCAGTCAAATATGGCCCGATTGGCTACTATGTCAAGGAACTACGGGTAGTACTGGCTAATGGTGAAGTGATTGAGACCAAGCGATTAAGCAAACGAGAACTCAGCAAAAAACTAGGCCTGTCTAGCTTTGAGGGCGAAATTTACCGGACTCTCGACGCCGTGCTTGAAGAAAATCACGAAACCGTACAACTTATGGGCCGTAGCCTAACCAAAAACACTGCAGGCTACAACCTAGGCGCTATTAAGCGTAAAGATGGCTCGTTTGACCTCACGCCGCTGATAATTGGTTCACAGGGCACACTAGGAATTATTACAGAAGCAATGCTTGGCACAGAGCTCCATAGTCCGTCTACAACTCTCATTGCAGCCTTCTTTGATGATATCAAGGTGGCCGAGGAAGTTATTACAGAACTCCGGAAGTTACCAGATGGACCTAGTGTTGTCGAGGCCGTTGACGGCCAGCTACTGGAGTTCATTGATCAAATTAACCCCAACCAACTCAAAGCCGTTATTAGCAAGCCGTTTCCCAAGCTGATCCTGCTAGTAGAGTTTGATAATTTTAGCGCCCGAGTCCAAAAGCGCATGGTCAAAAAGATTGAAAAGCTACTGAAGCACTATCAAGTTAATCATCAGACCGAGACAGATGAGGCGGGCCAGGAAAGACTCTGGAAAATACGTCACAGCACAGCCCTACTAACGGCATATGGTGACAACAATAACCGGGCAGTGCCAGTTATGGAAGACGGTGTGGTGCCTATAGAGCGTTTTAGCGAGTACCTAGATGGTTTATACGCGCTTATTGGTAGATATAAGCTAACTAGCGGTGTCTGGGGCCATGCGGGCGATGCCAACTTACAGGTCCGGCCACTGCTGAACCTCAGCCAAGTTGGCGACCGGCAGAAACTGTTCAAGATGATGGATGAGTATTATCAATTAGTTATAAGTCTTGGTGGTAGCCCAAGTGGTGCCAATAGTGATGGCCGGCTTAGGGCGCCTTATTTGCAGGCTATGTACGGTGACCAGATGTATGAGCTTATGCAGAAAACCAAACAGATTTTTGATCCCTACGGTACGCTTAACCCTGGTGTCAAAATCAACGTTACCCAAGAGGATAACAAGCCACTGTTGCGCAGTGAATATTCAGCTTCACACTCATACGATCACTTGCCACTATCATAAAGAAACTAAGCTTTCAGTCGCATAAAATTCGCTAAAGCTTCATAAAATTTTAACTAAGTAGAATGGTGGGCGAGGTGGGAATCGAACCCACAAGGCTTTTAGACCAACGGATTTTAAGTCCGTCGCGTATACCAGTTCCGCCACTCGCCCTCGTCGAAGCCTACGCACTTACCTCGTTTTACCTGTCGGTAAAAGCTTCGGCTTAATGCTATGCTTCTCCTCTCAATTTTGCAAACAGCTGAAGCTTGGTTTACAAAATTGTAAAACCAGTAACCCACCTAACTACTGATCGGTCTATGGTAAAGAGCAGCCCGAGACAAATGTATTCCATTTGCCCAGCACGATGAGAAACCGGGATCCCCGCAAAACAAGTTTTTAGGGGTGATAGTACCCTAGGTTTGTCTCGTTATATTGGAGGTGCGTACGGGTAACGCTCCCGTCTACCAGGTTTTGCAGACCTGTGCCTAACTTCTCGGCCAACGCACCATCATGAACCCATCTATTGTAGCAACCAGGGCTCTGTTTAGGCTAGCGACAGTCCGTATTGCTTAGGAAGAGCAAGCGCATTAATATGACTAGCCTTTACGGCAACAGCCACGTTAGTACCTGCATCTATCTTCCTGCCATCACCATCAATATTAGCGTTAACGTCACTTTCTAGCGTAAATTCCCTGCTTGCCAGGTGTAAGCCCCTAAGACCCCCAAATAATCTTTGAGTGACAAACCGTTTTCCTATGTCAATCATAAAGTTATCCGGACCTATTTCTATACAGACCACTTTGCCTGGTCTAGACTCTTCAAACTTAACAAAGCCACCAGCCATATACTTCAAATTAGAGAATGTTATTTCGCTAGCCAATTTATTAGGCTCCGTGCCTTCGCTGTACTTAAAGGTTGAAATTCCTTTAGTCGCAGCTAATTTAACTAGAGTGATGGCGTCTAATATTCTATCGTCGATGTTGCTGGTTTTTTTGGCTTCACGATTTTTAAGGAGATTAATTTCTACCGCACCGTCCCCCATCGCCCCAAAGCCTATGTAGCTTAGGGCTATCTCCTCCACATCATCCAGTTTGAGACTCATAAGATCAAGCGGAAGTTTATTGCCAAATTCAAGTAAATCTAGAATATCAACATCATGAACCCGGCCCTGTATAGATCTGAGTCCGTCATTTCCGCTACCACCAGCCTGTGTAACCAAGTAACTGCTATTACGAATAACGTCTTCGGTTTGGGCCAATCCAGAGCTCGTTTCCCGAAGCCCGCCGTCACCTACAGCAGCTATAACCGCCATGTTTGGCAATATCAACTCACCAATATGTTCACCATAGTTGGCATCAATCCTAAGACCTTTTGTCTCAACGGTGGTATATCGACTAGCCCACTCTGAATCATCTAGGCGAGCAAGAACATTTTGCTTAACATTAGCAAACTGTGTGCTTTCGGGGTTAACCACAACTAGCAACCGGTCAAATTCTGGCTGGTTTGCGTACATTTCGAGCTATTATAACACGGTTATGCTTTTGATGCAACACCTATTATCTAAATTACTTCGCACAGGGCATAAAATTGTGTATAATCTTCCTCTGTTAGTAGGGAAGAGAACAGCCCGGCAAGAATGTATTCCATTTTGCCGGCGCAATGAGAAAACCGTAGGTTTGTCTCATTACCAAGCGGGTGTAGCTCAGTTGTTTAGAGCGCGTCCTTGCCAAGGACGAGGCCAGGGGTTAGAGTCCCCTCACCCGCACCAATTTGTATTTTTTGAGTCTGTAGTACCGTTATCGTTCAGTTCTTTAAAGGCTTTATAGGGATAAATTACATTTAAGAACAGCTCTTGATTGTAAAGTAAACAGTTAGCATGTACGAAGCGCAGGAGCTTATTTTTAGTCTGTATATCTGCGTCCTGAAACAGTTGATTGGCACGTTGAGCGAAGTCTAGTAAGTGTGAGATGGTTGTTAAGAAGCCAAAGTTAGCATTCGTCAGTGAAACTAGCTTTTGGTCTAGTATTTGTTGCTTATTAGTCAATTCCTCAGTAATTTGGTCAAATACTTCGGCACTAACGCCTCTACCTTTCTTAACAGCTTCTATACGTTCATAAGTCAGAGCTTTTAATTGGGCTTTAATATTGTCGTATTCAGCACGAGTTTCAGCTATTGTTTTATCTAAATATTGCTGCTGATTGTCAAACCTATGCTTTAAAGCCTTAATAAGTAGCCCTAAATTATCGTCAGACAAGCGAACTGAGGCTAAAACTTCCTCCACTTGAGGTAATACTAACCGCTCTGCAACATTAACATTTGTACAGTTTATGTGCTTTTTGGCTCTAGTACACTTCAGATACACATTATTTTTGCTGACATACGACCCAATACTACAGCCACAGTCTTTGCATTGAGCAATACCACTAAAAATAAAAGGTAAACTTTTGTATGCAGTTCTATGTCCATGTCTCTGTTCTCTAACTTTTTGGCATTTATCGTACAACTCTTTTGTTATCAGTTTTGGGTACTTATGGGCGTATTGTTTGCCGTTATACTGCATAAAACCATAGTAAAAAGGATTTTGTAGTATGCGTTCAATATTAGATTTGGTCATTTTCTTACCAGATTTACCAGTCATACCCTCTGAGTTAACTAGTTTAGTTATTGCTCCATAAGGCATACCAGTAGAACGTTTTTCATATATTTCAACGATAAACGGCGCTCTAATGGGGTCTATTTCAATATCTTTAATGGGCTTTGTAATAGTGCCGTTGTGAACGTTCAAATATCCACATGGACTATATCCAACCCAAAGTCCGTCATGTAACATCTGACTGAACCTACGCTGAACATTGTCTCGTATGCTGTCGCTATAGTATTTGGATAAAGCAACACCTATCCCTAGACGAAATAGGTCAGTAGCGGGTGAATCTTTAGTAATAATTAGATTATCATCAGGGAAGTGAAGCTCAATTTTACCTTGTTTAACTAGATTATTGAGTGCTTTAACTTCATCTTGACTACTATCCCTTGTGTAGCGGTCAATTTTAATATGGACTACCCCAACAAGTTCTTTTTGCTCTTTTATATGCTCAACTAACTTAGCAAACTTTTTGCGAATATCTTTGTGGGCGCTTTCATCAAACTCATAGTATTCGGCTTTAGGGTCTCTCGTAGCTGCATAGTTTTTGAGCTTTAGCCTTTGGGCTGGTAAGGCTTGACGCTGATTTACGTCTGATACTCTAGCAATTAAGATAAGTTTCATCTTATTCAGCCAGTAAAATACTGATACCTTTGGTGTAGAGATTGTTAATAAGGGTTTTATAAAGTTCTCTGTCTTCTGGTGGTAAATCATGGCTAACATACACCACCATAACTTCGTGTTCGGGTGCTTGGTCTACCAGACTGGCTAGTTGGTTTAAACTGTTATCGCTGTCAACGAATATTTGGCTTGGGTCTGCTAAATAACAGCCGTCATTGATTAAATATTCATTCAGTAAAGCTACTTTTTCTTCTATTTTCTGCTTATCTAGTCCCTTAACATAGATTGCTGCTGTGATTGGTTGCATATTTGGCTCTCCTTTGCCGTATATGTTACAATTGCAAGTTTAATATCTTATGACATCTTTTGCTACCTTTGTCCACAGTCTTTTTGAATCTAGAGTACAGAAACTACTGTCGCTACCGACGGCACCGACAGTAAATAGTTAAAAAGGCTGTTTAACGGGTAAGCTGACTGGCTTTGGTTTTGTCCATGTTGGCATTAACACTGGCACTTCATGTCCTGTAGCTTTCTCAACATATATCTTGCGGTTGCCCTCTGTGCGAACATACTTAAAGCGTCCACTAGCTATAAGGTCGGCTTCAAACTTTTCAGCAATGTTCTGTATCTTGCTAAAAAAATCTAGGTCTGATGTGCTTATATGCCTTTGTGCCATAAGTAGCCTTACATAGGTTTAGGTGGGGCAAACTCAAAACGGGCTTTACGTTCCATAAACCACATAGCAGCCATAACATCACCCTTATCTATAGCTTGTAGAATAACTTGCCTAGCACGAAAAGTAGCGTACTCCTCTGCACGTGTCATACGCTCCGAAAACTCTTTATCTAAACTCTTATTTTCGTAAAAAGTTGATGTTCCTACCCCTGCAAAATAACATGCAGCACTCACTGAAAAGCCACTACACAAAGCGGACTCTAGCTTGTCCTTGACCCTATCAGTAAGAACTGTAGGGCGACCCAGCTTTTTCTTTTCTATTTGCTTATTCATACTATTTATTATGAAGTAGTTTCTGGATAATGAATAGGGGGCTAAGGGCTTAAAAGTCCGTTAAGTCGGCTACTTTTACTTTAAGAGCCTTTGCAAGCTTTTCAAGGCTTTTAAAAGAGGGATTACGAACACCACGTTCAATATCTGATATATAAGTTCTGTCTAATCCTGAGTGTTCTTCAAGTTTTTCTTGTGTCCAGCCTTTTGCTTTTCTAAGCTCTCTGACTTTCTTGCCTAACTTCTGCTTTGAGCTTGTTCTTGCCATGAGCCTAAAATGGCTGTTTGTCGGCTATAAGTCTATCGGCGATTGTCTACAAAATGCTTGCATTTACGCTGTTTTTGCTGCAAAATTAACTCAGCACTGCGAAACACCTAAAACACCTGTCAGATAGCTTCGTAGGGCTTCAGAGGGTAGAAATTGTTGATTTTTATCTAATCAACTCCTATTATTAAGCTAGTTCTTAAAATCAAAAAATTATGGAAAACTTAAACCAAAACCCAAGCTCAAGTGAATCAGATAATCAGCCATTAAATTTACCCACTACTAGCCCTGATACCGCCCAACTCTCTCATCAGAACAATGTAACGAACCCGACAGAACCTCAAGTAATAAACCCTCAAGGTAACACTGGGCAGCCTCAACCTACAGTTTATGGTGTTCCGCCAAATCCTGTGGTTACAAATAGTTCACAACCGAACCCAACAAAAAGTAAAAAGGGTATAATTTATACTGTAATCACAGTTGTGGTAGTTATACTCATAGCGCTAGCTCTCTACCTTTTTGTTTTTCATAAATCTAGCAAAACCCCCTCTACGAATACCAATACTACAAAGTCTGTGACTTCTACCTCTACTTCTACCCAGTCGCAAGCTTCAAACAACTCTACATGCACTACAACATCTTCCGACCCGACCTTAACATGCCAGAAAGTAGTTACAGTAGTAGACGTTCTTACGCCAAACAGCCCGAGTCTTACTTACTATGTCTTATTCTATAAAGACGCAACCCTAAAGACATATAACGGTGCAACTTCACAGCTTTTATCTAATAGCGGACAAGCACAAATTGCAATAGGTGGCACTAACAACGTTAACGACGCTAATCCTAACCCAACCAAGGGTTGCTCTGGTGAGCCAACATTTCCTTTTACGTACAAGGGAGCTGCCGAAACTGGATGTTACGATTTAGCAACTAGCCAAACTCCTAATAATAACCAGTACTACGGCACGATAACCGTAGGCAGTGAATATTATGGTGTGAGCATGGTTGCAGCCAATCCTATTAGCCTATCAACCGTGGAGACAATCTTTAATTCAATTAACATAAAGTAGACCCTCTACCTTGATATTATCAAATATGGAAAATCAAAACCCTACACCAATAAAGCCACCCGAACCAAATGCCCAGCCAACGGCGGTTGTGGTAAGCCCTAACACTGACGATTCTACTGCGACGCCATCACCATCAGTAATTTCATCAACTAGCAGCTTTGGCTCAGCCAAAACTTCGGCTTCAAAATTACCATTACTGATTGCAGGCGGGGCGTTAGTGATAGTAATTGTAGCTGTAACCAGTTATTTTTTGGTATTTCATAAATCAAAAACACCAACGAACAGTACTTCATCAATTCAAAACACGAAACAAAGCTCATCAAGCGGTTCGGATAGTGTAGCCAACGGAGTATCCGTTGCTTCAACATTCCTAAACGACGCTACTCATAATGAGGCGTCTTCGGCTTGGAACTTATTAGAGCCACAAACAGCTACAGCGCTAAACGAAACCCAGAGTCAATTCACCCAAAATGTTCAGCAGCTTAGTAGTGCTTTTACGGCTCAAATTAAAGAAACGAACTCTAAACAATCTCAGTTACCAGCTCAGGACGGGCAAGAAATACCCATGCTAAATGTAAGCTTTAGTCTAGACCTTAAGGGACAAAGTGCTAGTTCCGATATCACTGAGTCATACATATCTAAAGCAAATGGGGGTAATAACACTTGGGAAGTTGACTACTGCACCTTTACTAATTATTCCTTTACTATGGGGTACAGTACCAGTAACCAGTTATAATAATTTACAATGGAAAATCAAAACACTACACCAAATGACCCGCTAAATCAAAATAATAACTTGCCCCCAGAGACAGCAAGTCTAAATAATAATGTGAATGCACCCTCTCCAACTACCCCAACGGTCATGGGTTCGTTGTCAGGAGCAAGTCCAAATCAAGCTTTTGTCTCGTCCCCTATGGGGGGCTCTACCTTTGAGCAGCCTAAAAAATCAAAAAAGCTCCTGATTTTGATTCCATCAATTATCGTCGTTCTTATTATAGGCATAGCTGTATCCTTACTTGCCTTACATAAACCACCGAGTAAAGCTCCGCCAACAAAATCAGTTGTTTCCACAACTACAAAGCCACCGGCAACAAAGACAGTCACACCTAGTTGTCCAGCAGTATCAGGAGTTGCCTTATGCAGTTACGCTGCCCAGATAAATTCTGTCGATGTCGCCGCAGTCCAAGTCTCAACGTTATTCTTGCAGAATGCAACGACTAACTTGGACCCTAACGCAACGGAGTTAGAGACAACCACATCTGAACTTAGATTAGATTATCTTGCAAATCCGGCGACTTCAGTTGTACAGCCTTGTACGTCTGACCCGAGTAGTTGGGGACCTGAACTATTTTCTTACACAAGTAACGGCACTACTCAAGTAGCTTGTGGCGGCAAGTCCACGGGGGATAACGGATACGCCTACACCTACGGCAGTATAGTTAACATAAACGGTATGGATTACGGAATAGCACTGTTTTCCCAAAGCCCCATTACAAATCCAGTCGTAGAGGCTATCTTTACTTCTGTTAAACCCAGCTAAGCTCAAGTAACCTACGTCAACGTGCCAATCAACTGTTTCAGGACGCAGATATACAGACTAAAAATAAGCTCCTGCGCTTCGTACATGCTAACTGTTTACTTTACAATCAAGAGCTGTTCTTAAATGTAATTTATCCCTATAAAGCCTTTAAAGAACTGAACGATAACGGTACTACAGACTCAAAAAATACAAATTGGTGCAACACACTCACTAACCTGCTAACTTCAAAGGCTACGGAGCTTGAGCAGGACGTGGCGTTTCAAGAGCTAGTGGGCGCACTACAGTTAAACGGGGGTCTTTTGGCTGTATAAGGAAGAAGTAGCGTAAGCCTTAGTCCTTTTTACTGTCGTTACTGTCGTTACCGTCAGTAGTTTTACGAATTGTTACTGTGCGTTCATCTCCACGTGCCTCAGTGATTTCAATTCCCTTAGCGATAAGGTTAGGTATCAATAAATGAAGCCTTTTAATTAACCATGCTGCGTCTTTTGGCCAACCATAGCTTCTATTAAGCTGTAAGGCAATCGCTATCTCCTCAAGTACAGTGTATAGCTCAGTAGGCGTGCCAGACCACTCATCACGGGTTTTCATCAGCTCCATGATTACCTGTGCCACAGGGTTAGCTTGAATTGCTTCATCATGCTGTACATCAATGTTGCCGTTGTAGGCTGTAAGGAACTCATCACCACTGAACCCTGCTGCCTCGGCTATTGCATAACCCCACCTAGCAAAGTCTGCCATGCGAGGTAACTCCGCCAACACCACTGTAGGATATAACCTACGGGCTTCTACTAAAATATCAAAGACAGCTCCCAGTATATGTGGCTTGTCAGCCCTAAAACCGTTCCAGAAGGACACTTTATCTTTTCGCTGTGCAGGGCTAATTCTCTCCATGTGTATCAGTATTGAACGGTCAAGCAAATCAGACCTACTTACTACTTGGTTAATCCCATTAAGAGCAATGGTCTTTTGTATGCTGTAAATAATGTCATCATCGTCCTTAAAGAGCTGACGCTTGCTAAAGCTGCTACCAGTAGCTGCTCGTGCGAGAGCGTCTGAGAACCACCCCTCCATCTTGGAGAGGTTATCGTAGTATAAAAACTGGTGGTGATTCGCTATTTGCCCGAAGTCAAAAACATCTTTAGGGGTTGAAAAGCCGTCCCCCAATGATGAGGGGTCTATCAGGTCTTTCATTATTGCCATTGGTGTGGATTTGCCAGCTCCTTGTACACCATGCAGTATCAGCAGAGGGTGTGGGAAGTCTGGTATAAACGCCGACACTACGTAAACTAGAAACAATAGTTGGTCAGTCGTACTTGTAAGATTTATATACTTTAATAGGCTTCGTATATCACCGCCACGTAATGGGGTTGTCTGTGGCTTTTGATGTGGGAAGCGTTTGAATATTATCGGTGGTTGTTCGTTTATAGCCCAACCGTCTTTTGTTACATGGACGGCACTAGCCCCAAGGTCGTACCATAATCCGCTAGTATTACGGACCGTGCGCACCGCTAATGGAAGTTCATCACCATCAAACAGGGCGTTGGCTTCCAACATTTGTATAACTTGACTAACTACTGTTTTAGTAATTGATTTTTTAAAGTGGTTGTAGCCATAACGTGCAACCCAAAGGTTACATTTAGTTGAGCTAACCTTACTCACATTACTGCCGTTACCGTCATACGCAATATAAGTATCGTTATACTGGTCGTGGAATAGTACAGCACTACTAGCTAAGATTTTTTGAAGCAGTACATCTGCTGGTTTAGGTTCATCATTTTTGCTCATACTTTGCCGTCCAATATCCCTAAGACCGCTTCCTTAAAATTGCAGTCATGCAGCTTCATATAAGTATCAACAATGTTCCCGCCTTGCGCACAACCAAAGCACCAGCAACGATTAGTGTTAGTGTAAATATAGAACGAGGGTGTTCGCTCCTCTTGGAACGGACATAGCCCTAACAACATTTGCCCAGTTCGCTTAAATCCCTGCTCAAATAATGTTTCTAGTGGGACTTGTTTGGCAGCAAGGATTAGACTTGGCTCAAGCGCCCCTTTAGGCAATGGTCGTCCCTCAATCACTCGTAATAAACGGCGTAGGCGGGTCAACTTTTGGTCTACCAACTTTAACTCATCTCTAACGGGTGTTATCAGCCATGACTTCCAAAAATACCGATATGATTCGTCCTCGCTTTCAGCATTAACGCTGGCATTGAGGCTTATTATTGTGTCTAATAAGCTGTCTTTCTGCTGTCCAATTTCTTTAATCAAGGCAGGAACAATTTGCTTCGCTTGGGGGAATATCTCAAACAGCTCTTTGTCGGAGAGTGCTGGTAATTGGCTTGCTTGTGAGTAGTTTGATTTCATTACTACTCTATCCTAGCTAATCCTAGACAATAAAAATGTAACCACTTAACGGGTCAATTAACTGTCTTTTTTGTTACTTACTTAGTGTGGTTTGTAGCGGTTGTATTCCCTCGTAAGGTCGGGGATTGTCATGGTAGATTTATAGTCGCTATCTTTATATTCACTATAGTTAGGAAGCTCTTTATTCATGTATAGCTTATATATTTTGCCAAAGCTTAATGGTGGATTTTTCTGGCGTTGCTTCCAAATGGCGTAAATTAGTCTATCGTTTTCAGGCAATTTGTTCTTAGGCACTTTGCCGTAAGTAAGTTCCTTAACCAACGCAATATCACGCCAAAGCATTAAAATATCCTGTTTTGTTACGTCAAGATTAAATGAAACAGTCATACGATTGCCAGTTTTCTTAATATCAAAAACTTTTTTTGAAGTATGGGTATTCGTATGGGGGTTGCCCAATAGGTAAGACAAAACGTTGCTTTCTGATATGGCGTATTTGTCTGCTAATGCAATCATCTGTTCACGGGGGACTTCTTCTACTAAAATTGCTTTTTCGTCCCAATAAACGTGCGCCATACAGTCTATAAACCTAGAGTAGCTAGACTTTTTAATAACAATACTAGTGTCATCTGTATCTGGACCCAACACATCGGGGAATAAGTCTGCTAAATCTTTATCAAAATCGGGGTCTTTATAAACATTGACTAGGTGTAAGTGTTGTATACTGAGCGGTCCACTTTTGCTAAGACCATATTCGTCAAAGAAATCCATATATGTAGGTATATTAGCAAACGCACAGTAACAATTCGTAAAACTACTGACGGTAACGACAGTAACGACAGTAAAAAGGACTAAGGCTTACGCTACTTCTTCCTTATACAGCCAAAAGACCCCCGTTTAACTGTAGTGCGCCCACTAGCTCTTGAAACGCCACGTCCTGCTCAAGCTCCGTAGCCTTTGAAGTTAGCAGGTTAGTGAGTGTGTTGCACCACGACTCCTGTTCGGTAGGTCGTTTTTGTTTTGCTCATGCTTGCAAAAAACAACAAAAGTACTAGAATGTGCATAGTTTTAAGGAGACAGTATAATGCCTACGAATGAAGAAATTGTTCACGCCTATGTAGACGAACTCTATACTGAAAGAGAGCGTGATTATCGAGCAGATATTGGTGAAATTATACTTAGAGGTACCCACCGATCAGACACAGACCCATACTTACGGCAGCTAAGGCAACGTTCACTAGAAGATATAGCTAGACGTCCACAGCGACTTCAGGAAAGTACACTTCCAATGCTAAAAGCACTTTCTGACGAGCATGCACTGCCAGTTTGGGCTGAAGATGCAAAGGACCATGTAGTTGAATTCACGGTAAGTTTTCCAGGCTCTCACACAGAAGAAACTCCAGGCTTAACGATTTACTCAATTCCAGATGGTTTCCGTGGCTTCAATACTTCAACAGTTAAGAAAGACGATAATTCAAAGCGGTGGACTGTATACCTGGATCGTGGAACTAATTTTGGAGCGGCCTATGACAATCGAGGCACAGCCTACGCTAATGGTAAATATGACCCGAGCACACTTTATACGAGAGTTGATGCAGATCAATTTGAAACTGTAGTCCAAAGCTTTTTTGACCGTGACGACCTGACTATTGATTGGCGAGTGTTACCAACTGATGAAGAACGGGCTGCCCAAATAGCCAGCTCAACTACTGCCGCTTAGTAGATGATCTTTTCATTGTAAGGCTGTGGCTTTGCCAGAATAGGAATGCCTAAGGCAGGATCATCAATAATCCGTTCAAAGAGTTTAAGTAGATTCTGTTCAGTTGCACCAATTAGACCCAAACGTTTTTCAGACAGTATACTTTCAAACACTTGAGGCTGTTTTACATTTAATCAGTAAATGGTATAAATTATATGTAAGGAGTTTACTATGAGTATAGAGCAGAAGGATGACAACGTCAGCGAAGTTATTGAGACTACAGGTAATTTTGAGAGATTGTCGCAAGATTATCCTGCCTTTTTTGTACGCGGCTATCAAATTGGTGTTGAAGCTGTCGAAGGATATGAACCTGGTGTTCGCGGAGATGCTTTATCGCATAGCGATGAAGTAGTAGGCAAAGCTATTAGAGTAAGACATCAAGGTCAACCGATTGAAGGCGTAGACTTGTGGAGACTGAGTTATGATAGTGACGAGTCATTAGCAATCTCTGCTGGCATATTTGCAGGTACTCTGAGTGCCTTAGTAGTACGAGCAACAACTTTACGAGAAACACAAAGCTAAAACTATGCAAAAGGTAGCCACACGAGTGTTTACTTACGCTTCAATTATATTCGGTATCTTAGGTATATTAGTAGTTCTTACATCTTCGGAGCGGGATGTTGATAACTCTGACCTAAACAAGCTATTGATGAAACTGCTCATGATAAGCGTTTTTATTATATTGCCCTCATTCGCCCTAAGTGTTGCCGCTAAGTATTTAAACGGTAAATCTTAGTTTGCATCTGTTAATATAGGTCTATAGGCACTAACCAAGCAGTCAAAAACTTTATTGCATCCCTTGATGACGAACAAACCGTCAAAGACAGCCAGGCGCCGATTGAAATGATGCAGCGGATAAGCGGACATGAGCCGTTTTGCGTCGATTGGGGATCCAGAAGGTAACCGCATAGAGCTATAGGAGCTGTCGGAGTAAACAGGCAACGAGTACAGCCCAAGCTCTTATTTACCTGATTCTCAAAACCTCGACCGTCATCCCGCACTCCGATGCGGGATCCAGTCATAAAAGGAATTCCTTATTTACTAGATTCCCAATCTAGTTGGGAATGACGAAGTTTTGACAGCCAGGCTTATTTAGCTTGCCGCATCTGTTATTTTGTGATTAAATATTGATAATGTGGTCGTCTCATTGCTACCATGCGCTGCTCATTCGGCGAACGATCATGGTCGGACACCAAGACCACCGAAGATGAATGAGTAGGCCTGCGCCGCTCAGGGGTATCGTCGAACCCGTTCGGCGACGGGCCCTCATCAATTAACAAAGGGATGCTATGCAACAGCAAGGCAAAAGTCTCCAAGACCTTAAAAAGGACTACGGCTACGACTACCAGGACCACCTGAAACACTGGCGGTCGTGGGGTTCGTGGTTCAGCTGGGGTAGCCCGGTTGGTCTGGGCCTGTTTTTTATCTCCATCGCGTTCACGCTATGGATTTTGAGCCAGGCCTTCGGCTGGAAGTAATACTTCCTGCCAGCAAACAGCATCGTCACCAAAGGCGGTGCTGTTTTTGATTAATTCCGAGGTCGCTGTTGCAGTTAATCATTAGTAGGATATAATAGTATTTATGGCAGCTTTTGAAATTGAAACAAATGATTCTAATTCATTGCAGGCACAATGGGAACACCGACTTGCTGCTGATGGTTTGCAGCCAATTGAAGGACCTGATACTTTCGGCGTACCACCTGAGCTTAGTGATGTAAAGCTAGCAGTCGAAGAAAACCTTGGCGAGGCAGCAAGACCGGGCGATATAGCGAATGATGTAATAGTTGAGCTTCAGGCCGCAGGTACACGCGTTAGTAATTTAGGATATAGAAGATGGAAAGATCTTGAGGGAGTACTAAGCGTTCCGTCGGTTTTGCTGGCTGGTGAAGTTAAAGTAGATCTAGATTCAGTAGCAGAAACACTCGAAGACGAATCTGCTAGGGGTCCGTTTGAGATTGCAGCCTCAGCTTTATTACCAAGTGAAATAGAAAAATTGCTCGCTCCATTAGGTGAGCGTGAGCGGCAAATACTTGCGCTTAGGTTTGGTTTGGACCGTGGTGGTAGCCCCCGAACATTAGAAGAGGTGGGGGAATACTTTAATTTGACTCGGGAACGAGTAAGAGAGATAGACGAACGTGCCATGGGTAAATTACGCCATCCAGAACTAAGTTCCAAAAGCGATTTTCTTTCGTCCGATTCCGAACTAGAGCAGTAAGGTTTATATATTTATCATAAGAATCAAGCTATTTATTTTATATGTTATGGTATGAGATTAGGTTATTGTCAAAATTTAGCGTACAATGATAGATAACTAAACCAGCATATTAGAAGAGGGTTAGTAGAGAGTAAGCACGAGATGTCTAAAGATAAAGGCAGAAAAGAAACTAAAAAGCCAAAACAGCCAAAAGTGGTAGTTTGACGATGCCAACAATCAAGAAAAGAACTTATTTCTTTGACACCCAAGAAGGCAAAGACTTTAAGACTGAACTTCAGCATATGGTCGCCGATAGATTTTACAGTACGGTTACAACCTACAGCCCCAACACTATACGGTATCCAAATAACCTGATCTCGTTTGTAGACAAGCATATGAATTATATAAGCGCCAACCCTCAGCTGGATAGCACTATGTACTTGGCCAACTTGCGCCTGATGACGCGTATTAGGTAGGCTGTAGTAGTCAGATTACCGATACAATCGCTTCTTATACTCGTAATTCATCAAAGAATTTCACAGCCACAACTCAACCAGATTGCATACTATTAAGTTCTGTTATATTCATCACGGTGCTATATAAAAAATAGGCCTACTATTACATAACGAGGAGAAATAATATTATCGATAGAACATTACCGTTTGGGCAAATTGGTATACATGACGAGCAGCAACCTTATTTTCCTTTTCCAGTTGCCGTCGAAAGAGATATTTTGCAGGAGCCAGAAACACTGGCTAGACCCGTTGGGGGCCCGCCAGGCATAGAAATACGGGCCGGCAAAATACCCAACAATAAGCAGGCTGGTCTTTTAGAGCTTAGTCCGGGGCGTATTGCGGCTTTTGATCACACGGCGGCCGAAATTAGTACCCAAGAAATACAGATAATGGCGACACCTAAAGCAGCTGTTAATAAAGACGGCTTTATCCAACACGAAGGATTAATAGTACTCGTAAGCGATGATGGACGAATTAAAGTTACGGCCTATGCAATTGATGTGCTTAAAAATCCATGGCTTATAGACCGAATGCGGCAAAAACGTAGGATGGGAAGTGTTGTGGGCGGTATTGCAGTTGTGGCTGCAGGAATTCTTGAGTTACCAGAATACGAAATAAGTGATATTGACGGGAAAAGCGGCATTGTGACAGCCCGGCCCAGAAACACGGTTTACGCACTACAATAATAACTAAGTATTCTCTATCAAAGGGTGATTTCTTATCTGATATAGTGTAAACTTTTACTTACCCTAGCTAATGTTAGTTGTGGCTCTTTAGCTCAGTTGGTAGAGCAGAGGCTTGAAGAGCCTTGTGTCCTCGGTTCGAGTCCGAGAGGAGCCACCATCACAGGTAAATTGTTAGAAGCAAGCTGAAAAAGCTCGTTCACCCCTGTTAGATAGCTAAGATTCTCAATTCCAGATTGTAGCTCTGAATAACGAGGAGTTTTATTGAAAATAGCCCCGAAAAACTGGGCTTTTTTAATTGGATCAATCTGTTTTTTCATGATTTGATCTAGATGTTCCAGATAGTACATAACCCTCCCAAGGACAACGCCTATATTTATATGATTGGAGTCGCTTTTCTTGCTCCGCTCGCTTTGTAATTCCTTAACCCTCGTATCGATTCTTTTTATATCCTCCTCCATAAACTTAATTGCTGTTTCCGACTCCAAATACTTGAGCTTCTTGAGCGTTAACTCTTGCTCAAGCTCCAGTTCCTTAATTTGCTCGTCAATGACTGCCATATCTCCTTCCTTAGCTGTCTCACGACGATTCCACTCAGCCATGATGCGCTGGCTAATAACTTCAGCATACTCAGGAGTCACTGTGAGCCTCTCAATAAATGAGAGTATGGTATCTTCCAACTCAGCCTTGGGAACACGGAAATAGTGTCCCTTATCGCAGTGATAAGCAGGATAATGCATACCATTCGAGCCACGTGACGAACTGCCATACATTGGCTTGCCGCATCTTGAGCAACCAACAAACTTTCTGAATGGAAAATCAGGATCACGTCGGCCTTTATTAACCTGATGGGCGGGTACTTCCTGAGTTGAAATAGTAATATCGTCACCTCGCTGAGTAATGGCAATCTTGCCTCTATTTGCCCTGTTAAACATCTCAATATTAACTAATCCAGGAAACACAAACTTAACAGGGTGCCCGTTTGTCCATTTTTCGTTATTAATACCGGCATAGATAGGATTCCTTAATATCAAATCCATAGCATCTTTATCTAGCTTATTGCCACCACGTTTACTAATAATCTTAGTCCTGTCGTGTTTACCGCGAATATAGTGAACCCTAGACAGATAGCCCATGCGGTTTACTTCATCAATAATTTCTTTATCGTGCATGATGCTTGTAGCTCTAAGTTCAAACATGCGTATAACAAACAAGGCTTCCTTAGGGTGAGGCTTCAAAATAACCCGTTTGCCATTCTTGGTTTCAATCTTTTCACTAGCAAAGCCATAGGGATTTTGGCGCATCCAGTAGCCAAGTCTTGTATATCGGATAGAAGCTCCTACCATTCGGCTTAGGATGTCGCGCAGTTCATCTTTAGCTCGCTCGGCCTCCAGATATTCGGTTTTTTGACTAGGCGAATACACACTCCAGTCATACTTTATGTCGAGGTGTTGTAGAGTATTCACTCGTTGCGTACCAATAACCCCATATAGGTCAACGAGCTGAACCTCAATCTCTTCAAGCTGTTTTTTAAGAGGGCCGTAGTAATCTGCTCCACCTCTCGTAAAACGGTCAATAGACTTGATAATGAATAGCTGGATATTATTTTTCGGGTCACGGCAGTAATCGATAGCTTCCTGCATCGGCTGCTTAACTTTAGCTCCAGATTCAGCAAAGATAAAAGTTTTCTTAATTGTCGCCTGTAATGTATCGGCGTGACGGGTTAATTGCTCTCTTTGTGCCTCCGGTGAGTCGCCCTCGTTAAACTGTTTATCAGAAGATACCCTGATAGCGATCATTGCATTGCGCTCGTTCAGTTTGTTGAACATAGCTCCTCGCATATAATTTCCACCAGTAAGGACGCTAGTAGGTCTATTCGATCTTCTATTAATAGCTCTACTTCTGTTGTGTTATTCGTGTTTTGTTGATCATTCATTTTACCCTCGTAAACTGTTCCTTATATAAGATAGTATAGTCCTAAATAAAGATACATTCAAGTAATTTTGGACATGTTTCTGTGGATAAATATGGTAAAACTATTGTCCCCATGGATGGTGACAATATTCTCATGGTTTAACAGATAAGATATGAAATAATTAGTAGCGCCTACCTTATAAATATACGGAGTATGGTGGGGTTGGCAATAATAAATACTAATCACTACAGAAAATAAAACTACACATATCGTATCAATACTAAATACATACCTACTAACCTATCCATTAATCATAAGTCTAATGAAACTACCAACTATAACTAGTAAACAAGAAGAAATCCTAGAGTTATTGTATATCTATCGATTCCTAGATAGGGTCCAGATACAAGCCTTCATGAATCACAAGGATAAACGGCGAGTTATTAGCTGGCTTAAAGATTTGAGACATAAGGATTACGTCGAATGGATATATTCAACCGACTTTGCTGAGAAGACTAAGCCTGCTATCTACTACATCGGGATCAATGGGGTGCGCTATCTAAAAGCTCTAGAATGGGATGATGATACTGCTGTCTATACGCTCGAAGAAGTCCGAAAGCGCTACAAAGACAATGAGCGAAGCCGGACATTCATTGATCGCTGTCTGCTGGTAGCAGATTGTTGCTTGGCACTCAAAGCTGCTAGCAATAACAAGGTGGTGGTCTATGAGTACATCACCGAAACCGAATACATCGAATCTGATCACGAGTATCACTTTTTGGCAGAACATGAGGTACTGCGACCAAACCTGTGCATTGCTAAGCAGGAGCATAGGCGAGGTGAAGACGAGCCAGTTATTACCCACTACCTACTGGAGATCTTTGATAGTACGTTGCCACGCTATCGGCTGCGACACAGACTAAAAGGCTATGTCAGCTACCTTAGCGACGGCGAATGGGAGGGCGACGATCCTGACCCGATCATCCTATTAGTCTGCCCAAACATTACTGATCTTATTTACGCAAAACGTAGCACCAAGAGACTGATTGAAGATACGTATGAGGATAATATTCATATTCGGTTTACAACTGCCGAATCACTACGCAAAGGAAGTGCAACGGGAGTGCTTTGGGAAGAGGGACGTTTGCGTTTTGGTTTGTAACCATTAGCCTGTACTTATTTTTCACTTGTACCTTGCGGTAATTCCTCCAGAGTGGTATAATATTCTATAATTTCGTAAGTTTGGAGTAACTACTAATGGATCGAACTGAAGCCTTAGATTTAATTGAAGCCGTAAGAAACAAAGTACCTGAAGCAGATCGAATTGCTTTAGATGCTGAGTATGCTACTCGTTTTATGGAAATTGCTCCAAATGCCGGCTCTGTTGCTCTAGAAGGTGCACGATCTGAAACAGCTGTCCCAACCCCAGAAGCCACCCCCACTCCGGAAGCTCCAACCATCGACTCAGAGACTTTACTTGCCACTCTTGACACTGCTCTGACTACCTACGGCTCTTTGCTTGACACTGTCAATGGTGAACGAGCCAA
>Ga0265338_10000315_pt1 | contig 87685 bp, 79 predicted proteins | sample 42126metaG_FD_193579 | JGI IMG/M metagenome (GOLD analysis project Ga0265338, IMG submission 193579) | Rhizosphere microbial communities from Carex aquatilis grown in University of Washington, Seatle, WA, United States - 4-21-26 metaG | ecosystem: Host-associated > Plants > Roots > Rhizosphere...
AAACCAGATCTCGCTGGTGGTGGGATTGCTCATAGTGCGGCAGGCTCCGTTCGTGGTCAATGGGTTCTGGCGGGCGGCGGTAGCCGTCAGGGCTTGCCTGGCTGGCCGTAGACGTTCTGGTAGCGGTCGTAGAGTCGGTCGATGTCGGATTGCGGTATGGGCAGCGGGTCGCCGAGCTGACGGGCGATGTGCACGCTGCGGGCGACGTCCTCGCACATGACGGCGGCCTTGACCGCGGCGCGGGCGTCCTTGCCGATGGTGAACACCCCGTGGCTGCGCATCAGCACGGCGGCGGAGCGGTGGCCGGAGAGCGTCTCGACGATCCCGCGCCCGATGGAGTCGTCACCGATCAGCGCGAACGGGCCGATCGGTATCTCGCCGCCGAACTCGTCCGCCATCGCGGTGAGCACGCAGGGGACGGGCTCGCCGCGCGCGGCCCAGGCGCAGGCATAGGTGGAATGCGTGTGCACCACGCCGCCGACGTCTGGCATGTGCCGGTAGACGTAGGCGTGCGCGGCGGTATCGCTTGACGGGGCGAAGTCACCGTCAAGCACGTTCCCGTCCAGGTCGCAGACGATCATGGAATCCGGGCTCAGCTCGTCGTAGGAGACCCCGCTTGGCTTGATCACCATCAGCTCATGGCCGGGGATGCGGCTTGAGACGTTGCCCGCGGTCCACACGACGAGCCCGTACCTGACGAGTTCCGCATGCAGCTCGCTGACGTGCTCGCGGGCCGCCTTGATCTCAGTGGTGAGCAGGCTCATGATCCTTTCACCTCGTTCCTGCGGTCGCGGAGGCGGTGCAGCACGTCGTTGCCGCCCCATTTCGGTCGGCCGGAGAAGTAGTCATGCAAGGTCCGGTACTCGGCGAACAGCTCGTCGTAAGCGTCGGCCCGGGCCGGGTCGGGCAGGTAGGCCGCCCGCTCGCAGCTGCCCATGACGGCGGACGCGGCGGCCACGTCGGCGTGCAGGCCCGCGGCGACCGCGGCGTGGATCGCCGACCCGACCGCCGGGGCCTGGTCGGAGGTGGCGACGGAGACCGGCCGTCGCAGCACGTCGGCGTAGATCTGCATCAGCAACCGGTTGCGCTTGAGCCCGCCGGCGACGACGAACTCGGAGACCGGGATCCCGGCGGCATCGAACGACTCGATGATCACCCGGGTGCCGAAGGCGGTGGACTCAAGCAGGGCCAGGTAGACGTCTTCCGGCGTGCTTGCGAGCGTAAGCCCCGCGATCACGCCGGACAGGTGGTGATCGACGAGGATCGACCGGTTGCCGCCCATCCAGTCGAGTGCGATGAGGCCGTGCGCGCCGACCGGCTGGCCCTCGCACCTGCTCGACAGGTACTCGTGCAGGTTCTGGCCGCGCTCCGCGGCCTCCTCGAGGTAGCCGCCGGGGACCCCGAGGCCGGTCCACCAGGCGAAGATGTCGCCGACCGCGCTCTGGCCGGCCTCGTAGCCGAACTTTCCCGCGATGATCCCGCCGTCCACCACGCCGCAGATGCCCGGCACGTCCTCGAGCGCGTCGCCGTTCATCACGTGGCAGGTCGAGGTGCCCATGATCGCGAGCATCTGCCCGGGGCTGGTGGCCCGGGCCGCCGGGGCGGTGACATGGGCGTCGACGTTGCCCGTGGCGACCGCGATGCCCTCAGGCAGCCCGGTGAGCTTGGCGCCGGCGGCGGTCATGGTGCCGGCCAGGCTGCCGAGCGCGGACAGCGGCGGGCCGGCCAGCCGCGTCCGCGCGAAGTCGGCGAAGCCGGGGTTGAGCGCCGCGAGGTAGCTCTCCGACGGGTACTGGCCGTCCTGGAAGATCCCCTTGTATCCCGCGGTGCAGGCGTTGCGCGTCTCGCGGCCGCACAGCTGCCAGATGATCCAGTCGGCCGCCTCGATCCACCGCTCGGTCCGCCGGTAGGTATCCGGATCCTCTTCAAGCAGCTGCAGCCCCTTGGCGAACTGCCACTCCGAGGAGATCCGCCCGCCGTACCGGCCGATCCACGGCTCGCCGCGCTCGTGGGCGAGGTCGTTGATCCGGTCGGCCTGCGGCTGCGCCGCGTGGTGCTTCCACAGCTTGGGCCAGGCGTGCGGCCGCATCCGCAGCTCGGGGAGCTCGCACAGCGGAGTGCCGTCCCGCAGCACGGGCAGTACGGTGCAGGCCGTGAAGTCGGTGCCGATGCCCACCACCGCGGACGGGTCCGCCCCGGCGTCACGCAGCGCCTCGCGGACCGCCGTGCCGATTGCCTCAAGCCAGTCAGCCGGGTCCTGGAGCGCCCAGTCCGGCGGCAGCTGCTTCCCCGAGGAAGGCAGCGTCCGCTCGATCGACCCGTGCGCGTACTCGGCGAGCCCGCTGCCGAGCTCGGCGCCGTCGCTGGCCCGGACCACCACCGCGCGCGCGGAGAGCGTGCCGAAGTCCACGCCCATAACGAGCGGGTGCTGATCACCGCGCCCGGCGGGTGACGGCGTCACCTGTCCAGCAAGGCCAGGAGGAAAAGTCCCCGTTGCCTGGTGGGGGGTGGTGTCCGCTGTCACGTCTCGTCTCCCTTGACGACCTTGGCGGATCGCCGCCGCCAGGCGTTGTCCGTCTGGCAGTCGGCGACCTGGCCGCGATGCCGCTAACGTCCCGATGGCTCAGATTGTTAACGTGCTCAATCTGAGGTGTCAATACCTCGATGTCATCTCGTTATCGACGATCCCGGCGCAGGCCATCACCCGGCTAGTGAAGTGCCGAGCCGCGCTGAGCTGTGTAGATGCAAGAAAGTGAGGCGATGGAGCGGCTGGTGCGTTGACAGGTGAATCTGTTAACGTTCACAATCATGACGCGCAGCCCCAACGGGGCGGCGGCCGAAGGTTCCCGATGTCAGCCGACGGCCGGTAGAACACGAATCGTGGTGCTACTTGACATGACCACTCACGGTCCATAATGTCCTGGCGCAGGCACTCGGCGGTCCCGGCGGCGGCGGGGCAGCGGAAACCTGCAGGTTGCGGCCTAAGCGCGACCCTCCGCAACGGTAGAGTGTTGCCGCAGTGAGAAGTACCGGACTCGACAATCAAGTGGGGAACTTCGTGGTCAGACCCGCCCGCGAGCCGGCGATGACCGACGTCGCCAAATTGGCCGGCGTCTCGCATCAAACCGTCTCCCGGGTGCTGAACGACCACCCGAACGTGCGGGAGCAGACCCGGCTCCGGGTGCAGGCCGCCATCAACGAGCTCGGCTACCGGCCGAACAAGGCCGCTCGCCTCCTGGTGACCGGAACGTCCCAGGTCATCGGCGTTGTGTCGCGATCATCGACGCTGTTCGGCCCGGCCGCGACGTTGAGCTCGCTGGCGGAGGAGGCCGTCCGCCGCGGCTTCACGGTCAACGTGGAGAGCGTCCGCACGCTGGACCGGCGGCCGATCGCCGACGCGATCGGCCGTCACCTTGACCAGCGGGTCGCGGGCCTGGTCATCATCGCCCCGGTGGAGTCGGCTAACGACGCGCTCGACGACCTGCCCGAGGACATCCCCCTCGTCACCATCGACGGCGACCCGGAGCGGCCGACCGAACTGGTGACCGTGGACCAGGAAGCCGGCGCCTACGCGGCGACGCGGCACCTGCTGGACGCCGGGCACTCCACCGTGTGGCACGTCTCGGGTCCCGACGACTGGTTCGACGCCCGCGGCCGCATCGCCGGCTGGCGACGGGCGCTCACCGAGGCGGGCGCGGAGATCCCCCCGCTCATGTCGGCGGACTGGCTGGCCGCCTCCGGGTACAGGAACGGGCAGATCATCGCCCGGATGAACGACGTCACCGCGGTCTTCGCGGCCAACGACCACCTGGCCCTCGGCATCCTGCGCGCGCTGCACGAGCGGGGCCGCCGCGTTCCTGAGGACGTCAGCGTGGTTGGCTTCGACGACGTGCCTGAGGCCGCCTACTACATCCCGCCGCTCACCACGATCCGGCCGGACTTCGATGCGGTCGCCGCGGCGAGCATCGACCTGCTGCTCGCTCAGATCAGCAGCGGCCACCGGCTGGGCGACCGCCGCGTCCTCACCCCGACCCTCGTGCCCCGCGAGTCGGTCGCCCCGCCCCGCCAGTAACTCGGCTGGGCGGGAAAGCCGCCCTTCGTTCGGGCGACATGGAGCGGGAAGCGACGCGGGCCGGCGCGAGATCCCCTCGCACCAGCCCGCGGCTGCCTTCTCTGCTGACTGGCTTGGCTCAGTCGCCGAGCGCCTCGGCGACGCGACGGTGGGCCGCCCAGATCTGCTCCGGGAGGCCGGCGAACTGCTCCAGGTACGCCTGGCGGAAGCCGATCTCCTGCTTCCACCGCTCGACGTCGATGGTAAGCAGCGTGTCGAGGTCGGCCGGGTCGATCTCCAGGCCGTCGGTGTTGAGCTCGCCCTTGGCCGGGAGGATGCCCACCGGCGACTCCACGCCGGACACCTCGCCATCGCGCAGCTGCATCAGCCACAGCAGCGCGCGCAGGTTGTCACGGTAGCCGGGCCAGAGGAAGTGACCGTCGCCGGCGTCCCGCTGGAACCAGTTGACGTGGGCGAAGATCGGCTGGTCGGTGCACTCCCCGATGATCTTCAGCCAGTGGGCGGCGTACAGGCCCTCCGGGTAGGACAGGAACGGGCGCATCGACATCGGGTCGTAGCGGAGCTGCCCGTCGAGCCCGTCGGCGGCGAAGGTCGCCTCGGCGCCCAGGGTCAGGCCGTCATACACCCCTTCGGCAACATCCCGGATCGCGCGAATCAACGGCTCGCGGTCCCGGGTGCGGCCGCCGAAGATGATGCCGTCGATCGGCACGCCCTGCGGCTTGGCGTAGTCCGACGCGATGTTCGGGACGTTGGCGAGGGTGGTGGTGAACCGGGAGTTCGGGTGCGCCCAGGGGTCGTTCTGCTCCACCTCGGAGCGGCCCGCGATCGGGTTGCCCTTCCAGTCCAGCCAGCCGTCGAGGTCCTCCGGCGGGTTCGCGGTGCGCCCCTCCCACCAGACCTCGTTCGTCTTCTCGTTGTAAGCGATGTTGGTGAAGATCGCCTTGGTACCCGGCGCGATGGCGTCGATCGCGGTCGGGTTGGTGCTCTCGTTGGTGTCCTTGGCCACGCCGAAAACGCCGAATTCCGGGTTCATCCCGTACAGCCGGCCGTCCTCGCCGACCCACATCCAGGCGATGTCGTCACCGTAGAACTCGACGTAGTAACGGTCGCCGAGGGCGTCCGGAGACAGCGTCATCGCCAGGTTGGTTTTACCACTCGCGCTCGGGAAGCCGCCCGCGATGTGCCATTTCTTGCCGGTCACCTTGTCGGTGATGCCGAGCAGCATGAACTGCTCGGCCAGGAACTGGCGGGAGGCCCAGCCGTCGTAGGCGGCCTGGCGCAGGCCGTGCGCGATCTTGCCGAGCAGCGCGTTGCCACCGTAGGACGAGCCGAAGTGCAGGATCGTCCGCTCGTCGGCGACGGTGACGAAGTAGCGCTGGTCCTCCGGAGTGCCCTGGCCGAGGTCCTCCAGGTCCCCGGTCACGTGCACGGCGCGCACGAAGCTGTCCGGGTCGGCCAGGTTGTTGATGAACTCGACGCCCACCCGGGCCATCCGGTTCATGTGCAGCACCACGCTGCGGTTGTCGGTGAGCTCAACGCCGGCCGCGTACCGCTCAAGCGGAGATCCCGGCGCGGACATCAGGTACGGGATGACGTACATGGTCTTGCCCTTGGACGCCCCGGTCATCAGCCCGGTGAGCTTCTCCTTCATCTCGGACGCCGGGTACCAGTTGTTGTAGGTGCCCTGGTCCGCTGGGTCGCTCGTGGCGACGATCGTGCGCTCCTCCGAGCGCGCGGTGTCCTTGTAGTAGCTGCGCGAGTAGTAGAGCCCCTCGCCCGCCGGCAGGATCTCGCCGGCCTCCAAGGCCTCCTGGATCAGCCGGGCGTCGTCGTCAGCACTCACGACCTCGATGTTGTCGGCGCCAGTGATCCCGGCCCAGTAGCGCACGTACTCACGCACGCTGTCGTTCTTCAGGTGGGCGGCTTCCAAGATGGCATCAACATCGGCCACGTACTTGGTCCTCTCGGTTAGTCAAGCTCATCGCTTGTGAAGTTGGCGATTTATTCATCTTGACAGGTGAACGGCCGCTCTTGCACTGAGGGAACTATCACGCTCCTCATCCAATTAGTAACGGAGAGTAATCATGACTATGTCCTGGGTGAGTCCGCCAAGGTGACGGCCTACGGCCCGTGCTTTGGTCTAGGCCAACCGGCCTGACCTGGCACAACGTGATTTCGGTGACATTGACGATGAGGCAAGTAACTGCTTGTGCGGTGATTCACTAGGGAAGGGCAAGAGTTGGTCAAGAGACGGTCCGGATCAGGCTTCGGCGATGGTCTTGCTCGCCTCGCGCAGGCGCGCCTCGAGGTAGGGCGCGGTGGTGAGCGCGTACGTGCTCGTCAGGTGATGGCTGTCCTGGTAGACGAGCACGTTGCCGATGACCGGCGGGCAGCTGACCGGTCCGCAGATGAGCGGGTTCATGTTGATCAGGGGGACACGGCCGGAGGCCGCCCTGGTAGCGAACACCGTCGGCAGGTTCCCCTTGAGTGCCGTCGTCGCGGGCACGGTGCACTTCGCGGGCGATGACGGGTTCTTCGACATGCATTCTGGGACGTTGAGCCCCATGTCAGGGGATTCCTTGATGGCGACCACGGAGATGTGGTGGGACTCGAGCTGGTCCCAGTACGCGTCCATCCCGGCCCCGATCTCCTCCTGCGCGGCCGCCCCGCCCTTGGGGTGCCTGACCGTGGCCAGGCCCGGCCAGTCGCTGGTGATCACGACATCCGGCCGGATCTTGGTGACGAGGTCGCGTACCACCGCGGCCCCCCAGGAGTGGCATGACTTATAGGGGCCGCCGGTGTCCGGGGTAATCATCATGGCCGAGCTCAGCGGGCAGACCGAGTGCAGTTCGGTGACCAGCTCCCAGTGCCGGTCAGCGGCGATTTTCTCCAGCGGAGTGAACCAGTCGCCGGCCATCGAGTCGCCGACCAAGGCGACGGTCAGCGCCGGGTGCGACGTGTCACCGTAGACGCATTCCTTCGGTGCGGGCGAGGCCACCGGGACCAGGCAGCCCTGCTGCCAGTACGCGGGCAGGCTGATGGCGTCCGGCTGCGGCACAACGGGGGCGGGCTTGACCGCGGCCGTCTTGTCGGCGAGCTTGGCGGCGAGCACCGCGGCCCCGGGATAGTCGGGGCCGAGGCGCCCGTCCCACGGCGCGGGTTCGGCGGCGATGTAGAGCGACACGAGGACCACCGGCACCACGGCCGCCAGCGCGGTGGAGGCCGATCGCCAGCCGGGCCCGGACAGCAGGTCCGCGGTCCGCACCTTGTCCTCGACCCAGACCTTGCTCAGCCAGGAAAGCAGCACGGCGACCACGACGATGACCGGGCCGGAGACCGGTCCGACCGGGCGCCCGCTCCACGCCGTCCACAGCACGATGAGCGGCCAGTGCCACAGGTACAGCGAGTAGGAGATCCCGCCGATGAACACCAGCGGCCGGATCGTGGTCAGGCGCGACGGCCCGAACCGGGCCGCCGCCGAGCCGCCGAGGACAAGCAGCGCGGCGCCGCCCGCCGGCAGCAGGGCCAGCACCCCGGGGAAGGCCTGCGCGCCGTTCAGCTCAAACGCGGACGCGATCACCAGGCCGAGCCCGGCCCAGCCGAGCACACCGAGCCGGCCAAGCCCCCGGCCGAGCCGGCCGGGGAGCAGCGCGATCAGGCCGCCGAGCCCCAGCTCCCAGATCCGGGTGGTCGTCACGAAGTAGGCGCCCGACGGGTTGACCCGCGTGTAATAGACCGAGTAGCCGAGCGAGCCGGCGACTACCGCGCCCGCCAGCAGGATGAGCACGTGGTGCCCGCGGTCACGCCGCGCCTGCTCGACGTCTTCCCTGGAGTGCCGGGGCCGCCGCCGCATGGCGAGCGCCACGACCGCCGCGAGGACGAACAGGAACGGCCAGCCCAGGTAGAACTGCTCCTCGACGGACAGCGACCAGAAGTGCTGCACCGGGCTCGCCGCGCTATCCGACTTGAGGTAGTTGACCGCGTTCGAGGCGAGCTGCCAGTTCTGGTAGTAGAGCGCGCTCGCCCTGATCTGGGCGGCGGTGTCCGCCAGCCGGGTCGCAGGCAGCACCAGGCGGGAGGCCGCCCAGGTGACGGTCAGCACCAGTGCCGCCGCGGGCACCAGCCGCTTGGCCCGCCTGCCCCAGAACTTGAGCAGCCCGATCCTGCCGCTCGTGCGGTACTCGCGCAGCAGGTGACCGGTGATCAAGAACCCGGAGATCACGAAGAAGACGTCGACGCCGGCGAACCCGCCGGTCATCAGCGACGGGTACAAGTGGTAGAAGACCACCATGCTCACGGCGAGCGCGCGCAGCCCCTGAATGTCCGGCCGGAACTCACGCGGCTTCGGCTGGCCGCCGGGCGCCGCGCTGGGTTTCTTCGCTTGCCCGGCCGCTTGCTGGCCCGGGTCACCGGCCGGCTTCTCACCGGGCGGGCCCGGCGGCTCCTTGCTGATGGCGTCGGTGGCGGTCACCTGCTGCTCTTGATTTCGCGGCGGCACTGGTTCCTCCACGTTCAAGTCCGCAGGTCCTCCTGATAGGCCGGGGATATGCCGACAGATTCTATAGAAAATCTTTAGCTCCCACCGCGGGAAACGGCCTCCCCGGCGCAGAGTGGCGAGCCTCACACGACTGCCCGCGACCAGGCACGCGAAACCCGGCCGCATGATTTGACCCGGGCTCCATCGCCGGGCCGGGTGCCGGACCGGGCGGCGGCGCACCGGGCCCGCGCGTCGCGCAGAAGGCGGCAGGCACGCCCCATCCCGGGTAAGCTTGGCATGCTGTGGGCCCCGATAGCTCAGTGGATAGAGCGACCGCCTCCTAAGCGGTAGGCCGCGCGTTCGAGTCGCGCTCGGGGCGCCGTCATTCTCCTGTCTATTTTGTTTGACCTGCGACTATGCGCTGACCGTCAGCCCAGCTGGCGTTCGCTGCCGCCCGCGGGCTGGGGCCATGTACATGCCAGAGGAATCGATAAATCGTCCCGGCACTTGCTAGCGGCGCGCGAGTGCGGCGAGCGCCCGTGCGGTGCGGCGCCCGCTCGTGAAACAGGCAATGCCGAGTTCCTCGAGAAGCTCTAGGCTTCGCCCGGAGGGACGCGTGTAGCTGTAGATCACCAGCGGCAGTTCCCGTGCGAGCGCACGAAGCTCGTCCTGTTCGCGTTCGATCTGCTTCCCGTCGGCCAGTGTTGCCACGAGCACGATCGCGTCGACCTCGCCGCTGCCGGCCACGAGCCGCAGGACGGGTGCGATCCCGCCGCGGCTCAGCACCTGCGCGGTGGTGTCGACGGGGTTCGCGGCGGAGCCATACGGTGGGATTTTCTCCCGGATCTGCGCTTGCAGCTCGCGGCTTAGCAGCGGCAACTCGAGTTCTGCGGTTTCGATGTCGTCGGCGAGCCAGGTACCGGACCCACCGGACGTGGTGACGATCCCGACCCGGCGGCCTGCCGGGATCTTCGTGCGGGAAAAGGCCATGGCGAGATCGACGAGCTCTTCCTGGTCCGCCGCCACGGGAATGCCGCCGTCGGCGAGCGCCCGCACGAACTGCCCGTGGTCGCCCGTATCGTGCGCCGTATGCGCGAGCGCTGCGCGCCGCCCGGATTCGCTGCCGCCGACTTTCGCCGCGATCATGTGCTTGCCTCGTTCCCGGGCGGCCGTGCCGAGTTTCGCCAGCCGTCCCGGGTCGTCGATGCCCTCGACGAACAGCAGGATCACGCGGGTGGCCGGGTCGTCGAGCAGGTGCGCGGCGATGTCGGCGAGGTCGAGATCGACTTCGTTGCCGGTGGTGACGACGTGGCTGAAGCCGAGGCCGCGTCCGAGGCCGTCATTGAACAGCGCGAACCCGAGGCCGCCGCTCTGCGCGACCACCGCGACGTCCCCGTGCCGCAGCCGGTTCAGGCCGCGTTCGTAGTTAGTCATCGGACTGAACCCGACAGGGATCTCATCGGTGACGTTGATGTGGCCTTCGGCATTCGGCCCGAGTACCCGCATCCGCGGGAACCGGTCGCAGACCGCCCGCAGTTCCTCCTGTCGCGGTGCGCCGCCGGACTGCTCGGCGAATCCCGAACTGATGATCACTGCGAACCGGACACCCGCGCGCCCGCACTGCTCCGCAAGTCCGGCCACGTGAGCGGCGTTGACCACGATGAGCGCGACGTCCACCGGACCGGGCACCGCGGCTATGTCGGGATAGCACGGCAGTCCGTCGATCGACTCGTGCAGCGGGTTCACCGGGTACACAGCCCCGCGATAGCGATGCTGGGCAAGGATCCGCTGCGGCAGGCCGGGAATGGTGTCCGGGACCGCCGACGCCCCGATGATGGCGATCGATGATGGCCGCAGCAGCGGCCCGAGATCCGTCGTCATCCCGAGTTCCGCGGTCATGGCGTCCGTCCCAGGGCCGCGCCGCCGAGCATGTCGCGCGCGATGAGGAAGCGGTGGATCTCGCTTGGCCCTTCCACGACGCGGGCCACGCGCAGGCCGCGGAACCAGTGCTCAAGCGGCATGTCCTTTGTCATGCCCATGCCGCCGAGGATCTGCATCATCGCGTCCACAACGGCGAACCCCGTCTCCGTGGCGTAGAGCTTCGCGATCGACGCCTTCGTGCGGGCGTCGCGGCCTTGGTCGGCGTCCCAGGCCGCTTCCCACGTGAGGTGCCGGGCGGCGCTGGTCTTTATGCGCGCGTCGGCTATCGCGAACTGCACGGACTGCCGCGTGGCCAGCAGCGCCCCGAATGTCTCTCGCTGTTTAGCCCACTCGCTGGCGATCCGGATGGCTTCCTCGGCGACGCCGATGGCCTGCGCCGCGTACCGGAGCCGCCCGCGCACCAGCCATTCCTGAGCCAAGCCGAAACCCTGACCCTCCTCGCCGATCAGATTCTCGGCGGGCACCACGCAATCGTCGAACCGAACTTCGTTGGTCCAGTGATCGCGCAGCACCGCCACGGGCGTGACGGTCATGCCCGGCGTGCCGCCGTCGACGATCAGTGCGCTGATGCCGCCGCGGCCCTTGGCCCGGTCCGTGCGCGCGTAGACGATGCCGTACCGCGCGTTATCTGCGCCGGTGGTCCACATCTTGTGGCCGTTGATGCGGTACACGTCGCCGTCGCGGGTGGCGGTGGTGCGGATCGCGCGGGCCGGGTCGGAGCCGCCGGTGGGCTCGCTGATCGCGGAGAACGCCGTCCAGGCGTGCTCGATGGTCGGCTTCACGTATTTCTCGATTTGCCCGGGGCTGCCGCGGTACAGGCTGACCGGCGGTTCGACGCCGAAGGCCCCGCCGCCTGGCGCCGGGAAGCTGTAGCGGTGCTTGGCCATCTGCTCCGTGATCACGATGCTCTCGAACGTGCTCAGCCCGCCGCCTCCGAACTCCTGCGGTGCCGGCAGGCACCAGAACCCGGCGGTGCGCGCCTTCTTCTGCAGCGCGGCTAGGTCGGCGGCCGGGATCGCGCGGGCGTCGCCCGGCACGTTGGCCTCCACGGGCACGATCTCCTCGCGTACGAACTCGGCGATGGTGTCCGACAGCAGCTGAAGGTCTTCGGGAAGGTCGAAACCCTGGAATGACATTGGAACGCCCCTTCTGTCAGTGGCCGGTGCCACCATCGTCAGAGTCCTCCACGAGGACGGGCTTGACCACTGCCGGTCGCCATCCGAGACCGCAGGTCACTCAGGAAGCCGATCGTCCTGAGCGGCGCCGTGCCGGTCCCTTCCGGGCCGATGAAGCCCAGGTCCCGGTAACGTCATCACTCTGAACCGTGGGACCGCCACGGGACAGAGAGCGGAGATGCGGCCGTGGCAATCAAGTTCGACCGCTGGGCGATCGCGGCATGACCGGCAAGGTGGTCGTGAACAGGGCGATGTCGCTTGACGGCTTCATCGCCGGACCGGGTGACGCGATGGACTGGATCTTCGACTTCATGGTGCCGGTCCCCTCCTGGCAGGCGGAGATCGCGGCGGCCACGGGCGCCATGCTCGTCGGCCGTCGGACCGACGAGGTCGGCGACCGGATGGACGCCAACAACGAGCGCGGGGCAGCATCGAGCGACGAAAGCTACCCCTTCGCCGGACCGGTGTTCGTCCTCACCCACCGGCCGCCGAACCCGCCTGCCCCCGGGGTCACGTACCTCAGCGGTGACATCGGGGAAGCGGTCGCCGCGGCACTGGACGCCGCGGGCGGGAAGAACCTCGAAATCCTCGGCGCTGACGTGGCCCGTCAGTGCCTGCAGCGGGGGCTGGTGGACGAGATCCTCGTGTATGTCCTGCCGGTTCTGCTCGGCGACGGCACCCGGTTCTACTCCTCACCGGGCCTCGCGACGATAGACCTGGAACCGCTCGACAGCACGCGGCAGGGAGCCGTCACCATCCTTCGCTTCGGCGTCCGCAAGTAATCACGTACCGGTGGATGTCACCGGCCGGCCGACGTGAATGACCGGACCGGCCGGCCGCGTTAGTGTGGGCGGGACTGGAGGGAGCGGCGCTGATGCCGGTACTGCCGAGGTTCGACACCGAGGGCCAGGTCGCGCTGGTGACCGGGGCCGCCCGCGGGCTTGGCCGGGCCATCGCGCTCGCGCTCGCCGCGGCCGGCGCGGACATCGCGCTCGGGCTGCGCGATGCCGGCGCCGACGGCGGCGTGGCCGCCGAGGTCGAGGCGCTCGGCCGGCGCGCGCTGCCGGTCCAGATGGACCTGGCCCAAGCCGGGCAGATCGGCCCGGCGGTCGACGCGGCGGTGGCCTGCTTCGGCCGCCTGGACATCTTGGTCAACAACGCGGGCATCGCGCCGGGTAACCCCGCGGAGGACGTCCGCGAGGAGGACCTCGACGCTACCCTGGCCGTCAACGTCAAGGGCACCTTCCTGGCCAGCCAGGCCGCCGGGCGGGTGATGATCGGGCAGCGTTCCGGGCGGATCATCAGCATCGGCTCACAGGCCGGCGCGGTCGCGCTGCCCGGTGAGTCCGTCTACTGCATGACCAAGGCGGCCATCGCGCACCTGACCCGCTGCCTCGCCGTCGAGTGGGGCAGGCACGGGATCACGGTGAACGCGGTCGCCCCCACGTTCATCCGCACGCCGGGTACCGAGCCCGCCCTGTCCGACCCGGAGTTCCGCGCGGACGTCATCGAGCGCATCGCCGCCCTGCACCGCATCGGCGAGCCCGTCGAGGTGGCCGGCGTGGTGGTCTTCCTCGCCTCCCCCGCGGCCTCGCTGATCACCGGCGAGACCATCCTGGTCGACGGCGGCTGGACGGCCCGCTAGCGACTCACTCGCCGAGCAGTTCCGTGACCGCGGCGGTGAAGACCTCGGTGTGCGCGGCCACGTCCGCGGTTGTGGTGGCCGGGGACATCAGGGCCATGTTGTGGAACGGGGTCATCAAGATGCCCCGGTTCAGCGTGTACAGGTGCATGTACTCGTCGAGCTCCGCGTCGGCGGCCGCCGCCGACTCGCCGCCGTCACGGGGCTGCGCGGGGGTGAAGCGGTACTCGGCCCGCGCGCCGAGCTGGGTGATCGACCAGGGCACGGACCGCGCGGTGAGCACTGCGCGGACCGATTCCGTGTAGCCGGCGGCCACCTCGGTCATGCCCGCGAAGGCGGCGTCGGTGAGCACAGAGCCCAGGCAGGCGCGCATCGCGGCGACGGACAGCGCGTTGCCCGCCAGCGTGCCGCCCACCCCGCCGACGTCCTCGATGTCGGCGCTGTCGTCACTGAGTATCCGCTCGGCCAGGCCGGCGTTCAGCCCGTACGCGCCGCACGGCACGCCGCCGCCGATCGACTTTCCGATGGTCACCATGTCGGGTTCCAGGCCCCACGCCGCGGTGCAGCCGCCGGGGCCCGCGCTGAACGTGTGCGTCTCGTCGTTGATAAGCAGGGTCCCGGCCGCCCGCGTCAGCTCGCGCACCCGCGCGAGGTACCCGTCGCGTGGCAGCACGATGCCGATGTTGGTCAGCGCAGGCTCCATCAGCACCGCCGCCACATCGCCGTGCGCCAGCTCCCGCTCCAGCGCCGCGGCGTCGTTGAACTCCACCACCCGGGTGGTGACCACCGGGTCTACCGGCGCCCCCACGTTTCCCGCGCGGGACCGTGGCCGGCCGTCCGGGCCGACGACGATGAAGGACTCGTCGACTGAGCCGTGGTAGCAGTAGCTGAAGACGAGGACCTTCGGCCGCCGGGTCAGCTGGCGCGCGACCCGGATCGCCCACCGGTTGGCGTCGGTCGCTGACAACGTGAACGACCAGTGCGATACCCCGAACCGGCGGGCCAGCTCGGCCGCCACCCACGCGGCGTCCTCGGTCGGCAGCATGGTGGTCGCCCCGCCAAGCTCGGTATAACGCCGGGCCACGGCCTCCGTCACCGGAGCGGGCGAGTGCCCCGCCATCGCGCCGGTGTCGCCCAGGCAGAAGTCGATCAGCTCGTGGCCGTCGATGTCGCTCAGCCGGGCGCCGCGGGCCGCCGCCTGGTACACGGGAAAACCGCCGGGCCACATGCGCATCCAGGTCATCGGCACGCCGCCGAGCAGGTGCTCGCCCGCGGCCGCGAAGGCGGCCCTGGACCTGGGGAAGTTCGCCGCGTAGGAGCCTCGCTCGCGCTTGACAAGCGCCGCGAGCCGGGCTCTGTTGACAGTGGTCACATCGGGCATCTGCACGAACCCCAATCACGCGGAAGCGGCACATGCCGCAACTTACCCACGGAAGGCGGCTTGTCCCCAGCCGCCCCCGCTTCCCATCATCGAGGCGGCCGTCCCGTAGCCGCTGGACATCTCCTGGTTGCCGGGCGCTCGCTCACGCGCCTTGTTTGCATAGCTGGCGACCACCATCAATCATCCTTGCATAGCGGAGGACCATGATCACATTCGATTTGTACCGAATGTCCAGCCGCCGGCTATGCAAAGCTGAGTATTGGTGGTCGCCCGCTATGCAAAGCCAGATCATGCCGGGGCCGTGGTCACGCTGCCGTAGAGATTCCTGTGATGGCTGTTGTCAGCGGGAAAATCTGAGCATCTCTACGGTCAGCCGGCTCATCCTGGGAGACGGTCACGCTGCCGTAGAGATTCCGGTGACTGCCATTGCGGGCGAGACAAGGGAGAGGGTCAACGGTCAGGCAGCCCTTGTCGTCGTGCCGTCGGCCCAGGTCGAGTTGCCAGCTGACGGCGGCGTTCAGCGTCTCCGTGACGCGGGGCATGCGAGTGCCCGTCGCCGGGCAGTCTCGCATCATGCGGCGTCGCCGGGTCTGTGGTGCCGCGGGCGGCGAGCAGCGCCGTGAGCGGCGCCGCCGCGGCGGCCGCGGTGAGACGGCATAGCTTCATGTGGACCCCCTATGGAGGGAGCGCCCGACCCGAAGGACAATCAGAAGAGCAAGTGCCCTACTGAGGAGTAGATATGCGCCGTACCGTGTTCAACGAAGACCACGAGGCCTTCCGCCAGGTCCTTCGTGACTTCATCGAGGCCGAGGTTACCCCCCACTACCAGGAGTGGTACGACGCGGGCATCGTGCCCCGCGACTTCTACTACAAGCTCGCCGCGCTTGGCCTGTTCGGCATCGAGGTGCCCGAGGAGTACGGCGGCGCGGGGCTCACGTCATTCAAGTACAGCGCGATCGAGACCGAGGAGATCGCCCGGGCGGGCGTCAGCTTCGGCGGCTCCGGCGTCCACGTGGCGCTGTGCCTGCCGTACATCATGAAGCTCGGCACGGAAGAGCAGAAGAAGCGCTGGCTGCCCAAGTTCATCAGCGGCGAGATGATGTTCGCCATCGCGATGACCGAGCCGGGCACCGGTTCCGACCTGGCGGGCATGAAAACGACCGCGAAGCTGTCGGCGGACGGCCGCCACTACGTGCTCAACGGCGCCAAGACGTTCATCACCGGCGGCGTGCTCGCCGACCGGGTGATCGTCTGCGCCCGCACCGCCCCGGCGAAGGAAGACGACCGCCGCTTCGGGATCTCCCTGCTGGTGGTCGACACCAAGTCCGAGGGTTACGCCGTCGGCCGCAAGCTCGACAAGCTTGGCCTCAAGGTGTCGGACACCGCGGAGCTGTCCTTCGCGGACGTCCAGGTCCCGGCCGAGGACCTGCTCGGCGAGGAGCACAGGGGATTCTCCTACCTGGGCCAGAACCTGCCGCAGGAACGGCTCAGCATCGCCGTCGGCGCCTACGCGCAAGCCGCGGCGGCGGTGGAGTTCACGAAGAAGTACACGCAGGACAGGATCATCTTCGGCAAGCCGGTCGCCTCATTCCAGAACACCAAGTTCGAGCTCGCCGCCTGCAAGGCCGAGGTGGACGCCGCCCAGGCGGTCGCCGACCGGGCGCTCGAGGCGCACGACGCGGGCGAGCTGACCGCCGCCGAGGCAGCCTCGGCCAAGCTGTTCTGCACGGAGGTCGCCAGCCGGGTGATCGACCGCTGCCTGCAGTTGCACGGCGGCTACGGCTACATCAACGAGTACCCGATCGCCCGGCTGTACGCCGACAACCGGGTCAACCGCATCTACGGCGGCACCTCCGAGGTGATGAAGACCATCATCGCCAAGGACATGGGCCTCTGACCGCGGGCCCGGCTCGCGGGCTGCGGCTACCTCAAGGACAGAATTGTGCATCCGTTCTGAGGGAGCTCTTTATATCTTAAGCAGAACGGGTGCGTATATCCCTGACAATGGCAGCATTTCCTCAGTGCGGGAGAAACGATTCCTCAGTACGGGAGAAAGGATGGCGAGCATGCGCGGCCGGGCGAAGGCCAACTGGGTTGGCGTGTGCCTTGAGGCCCCTGACCCGCAGGCGCTCGCCGACTTCTACTCGGCCGTGCTCGGCTGGCCGGTCGCGCAGCGCGACGAGGACGGCGCGGCCATCCAGTTCGGCGAGGCGAACGCGTACATCAGCTTCCAGCGGGCGACCGGCTACGTCTCGCCGACCTGGCCGGCCGAGCCGGGCAAGCAGCTGATGATGATGCACATCGACGTGGCGGTCGACGACCTGGAGCAGGCCGTCGCCGCGGCGCGGGAACTCGGCGCCACCCTGGCCGACTTCCAGCCGCAGGACAACTGCACGGTGCTGCTCGACCCGGCCGGGCACCCGTTCTGCCTGTACCTCGACACGTAGCCGGGCCGTGCCCGCGGGCGGGCGGTCCGCCTGTGGCACGATGACACCTCTCGGTGATTTTCGGGCAAAATGTAGCATTTGGCATATTCGTCTCACCGCCTAACATCGGCGGCTTTCTACGCAAACTAACTTTGATGGCTTTCTGCGCAATTGCGCGTTATGGTTTTGCTCCGTGTACGTGTATAGCGGTCCCGTCATCGACGCTCACACGCATCCGATGCTTGACCCGGAAGGCCAGATCGTCGCCCAGCCGCACCCGCCGGAGGCCTACCGCGAGCTGGTCCGCGATTCCCAGGTCAGCCGGGCGGCCGCGATCACTATCGCGCATAGCGGCGACCTGGAACGGACGATGACCCGCAACGACGCGATCCTGAAGCTCTCCGTGGACTCGGGGGGCTTTTTCTTCCCGGTCTGCTCGGTCCACCCGGCCGACGGGGCGGCCGCCATCGAGGAGGTCGACCGGGTCGCCGCCGCGGGGGCCGCATGGCTCAAGCTGCACCCGAACACCCAGGATCTCGACGTCGCGCAGCCCGCCGTCACGCGGGTGGTGCGCAGGGCCGCCGAGCACGGGCTGCCCGTGCTATTCGACGCCTACTCGCCGTGGGACGCGAACCAGCCGGGCAAGTTCGTCAACCTCGCGACGGAGGTGCCGGAGGCGAGGCTCATCCTCGCCCACGCGCACGGCCCCGGCTTCCCGCAACTGCTCTTCTACGACGTACTCGCCCGCTACCCGTGGTGGCGGCGGAACGTATGGATCGACATCTCGGTCACTGGCCTGCTCCTGGCCGGCAGCCCGTTCGCGGACCAGTTCGCCTGGGTGCTGCGCAAGGTCGGAGTCGACCGCGTGGTCTTCGGCAGCGACTACCCGCTCGACAACCCGGTTGCCGCGGCGCGGGCGGTGGCCCTGCTCGGCTTCACCGAAGAAGAGCAGGCCGCCATACTGCATGACAACGCCGCGTCGCTGCTCGGCGCCAAGCTGTGAGCCTCAGCAGTCGCGGACCAGGATCTCGAAGCTGCGGCCGTCCATGGCCGCGGCGAAGCTCTCCACTGGCCGGAAGCCGAGTGACGTCACCACCCGCAGTGCGCGGGTATTGAAGCTCGCCACGGTCACCCGGAAGGCGTCCGGCGCGAACCGTTCCCGCCCGAACTCGAGCCCGGCGGCGACTACCGCCCGGCCGAGGCCGCGCCCGGTCAGTTCCGGCCGCAGCCCGCCGCCGGTGTCAAGCGCGGAGTCGTCGTACATCCCGCCGGGTACCTGCCCGTCGGGGCCGAAGGACCGGAAGCCGATGAACTCGCCGCCGGAGAGGACGGCGAAGAAGCCGTTCGCAGGATCGAGGTAGTAGTCCAGGTCCCCGTCGGTCACGTCGTAGTAGTCGTACGGCGACGGGTAGCGCCAGGACAGGATGTCCGCCGCGTAATGCGCGGTCATCGCCGCGATCCGGATTTCGGCCATGACCAATCATGGACCGGGCGCAGACCGGGCAGTACCGTGAATTCGTGCAGACCTTCGATGACGTGGCCCGGCTCGCGGCGGCGCTGCCCGAGGTGAACGAGGGCGAGGAGAAGCACCACGGCCGGCGTCAGTGGCAGGTCGCGGGCAAGGGCTTCGCCTGGGAGCGCCCGTACAGCAAGGCCGACCTCAAGCGGTTCGGCGACCGGCGGCCGCCCCAGGGCCCGATTCTCGCGATCCGCACCGCCGACCAGGCCGAAAAGGAGGCGATCCTCGCGACGGGCAAGGACGGCTTCTTCACCATCGAGCATTTCAACGGCTACAACGCGTACCTGGTCCAGCTGGACGAGGTATCGGCGGAGGACCTCAGGGAGGCACTGCTCGACGGATGGCTGGCGATGGCGCCGGACCGCCTTGCCGAGGGTTTCCTCGGCAAGTTACCGTCGCGCGGCCGGCCGCGGCGCAAGCGCCGCCGGGCGTGGTCAGCCGCCGTCGCCGTGCAACAAGGAGCGCAGGTTGTCGAGCGCCGACAAGTCATCGATGGTGGACGGCACCGGCTCGTCCTTACCGTTGGCGATGCCGCGCATCGTCTTGCGCAGGATCTTCCCCGACCGGGTCTTGGGGAGCCCGGGCACGATGTCGAGCCTGCCCAGCGTGGCGATGGGGCCGATGCGGTCGCGGATCATCTGGGCGAGCTCCTGGCCGAGCTGATCCTTCTCCGCGGCGACGCCCGCCTTGAGTACGACGAGGCCGCGCGGTACCTCGCCCTTGAGCTCGTCGTTGACGCCGAACACCGCGCACTCGGCCACCGCCGGGTGACTGGCGAGAACCTCTTCCATCTCGCCGGTGGACAGCCGGTGGCCGGCCACGTTGATGACGTCATCGATGCGGCCCATGACGAACAGGTAGCCGTCCTCGTCACGGAAGCCCCCGTCGCCGGTGAGGTAGTAGCCCGGGTACCTGGACAGGTAGGACCGGATGAAGCCCTCGTCGTTGTGCCACAGGGTGGGCAGGCAGGACGGCGGGAGCGGCAACCGTATCGCGATGTTGCCCGTTTCGCCCGGCTTGGCCGGGTTGCCCGCCTCGTCGAGGATCTGGACGTCGTAGCCGGGGACGGGGAAACTTGGCGAGCCGGGCCTGGTCGGCCTAGGGTCGAGGCCCATGAGGTCGGCGACGATCGCCCACCCGGTTTCCGTCTGCCACCAGTGGTCGATGACCGGGACGTGAAGCAGGTCGCCCGCCCAGCGGTACGTTTCCGGGTCGAGGCGCTCGCCGGCGAGGAACAGGTACCGGAAGCCGCTGAGGTCGCGTCCCTGCTTGAGCCGGCCCTCCGGGTCTTCCTTGCGGATCGCACGGAAGCCCGTCGGCGCGGTGAACAGCGTCTTGACCTTGTGCTCGGCGATGACGCGCCAGAAGGCGCCCGCGTCAGGGGTGCCGACCGGCTTGCCCTCGTAGAGGATCGTGGTGCAGCCCGCGAGCAGCGGCGCGTAGACGATGTAGGAGTGGCCGACCACCCAGCCGATGTCGGAGGCCGCCCAGAACACCTCGCCCGGGTGCGTGTCGTAGATGTTGCGCATCGACCAGGTGAGCGCCACCGCGTGCCCGCCATTGTCCCTGACCACGCCCTTGGGCTTCCCCGTGGTGCCGGAGGTGTAGAGGATGTAGAGCGGGTCGGTGGCGTCGACGGGGACGCAGGGAGCGGGTGCCGGATCCGCGGACATCAAGTCGTGCCAGTCGAGGTCCGTCTCGCCCATGGCCGCGACCGCCTGCGAGCGCTGCACGATGATCGTGTGCTCGGGCTTGTGCGCTGCCTCGTCGATGGCCGCGTCGAGTATTGGCTTGTACTCGATGACCCGGGCGACCTCGATGCCGCAGGATGCCGAGACGATCAGCTTCGGCTTCGCGTCGTCGATCCGGACCGCGAGCTCATGCGCGGCGAACCCGCCGAACACCACGCTGTGGATGGCGCCGAGGCGCGCGCAGGCGAGCATCGCGATGACGGCCTCGGGGATCATCGGCATGTAGATGACGACCCGGTCGCCCTTGGCGATGCCGAGGCCCGCCAGCACGCCGGCGAACCTGGCGGTCTCGTCTCTCAGCTCGGTAAACGTGAGCTTGCTCGTGGTGCCGGTGACCGGCGAGTCGTAGATGAGCGCGGCCTGGTCGCCGTGGCCGTTACCAACGTGACGGTCGACAGCGTTGTGGCAGGTGTTGAGCGTGCCGCCCCGGTACCAGCGGTAAAACGGCGGGTTGCTGTCGTCGAGGATCGTCTCCGGCTGGGTGTACCAGTCGATGGCGGCGGCTGCCTCGGCCCAGAACCCGGCCGGGTCGTCAAGGCTCCGGCGGTAAGCGTCCTCGTATCTGCCCATGACCCGACGGTAGGCCCTGGCCAGCCCGCTGCCTAGGAGGGCGCGAGCCAAACGCGTCGCCTGCCCCCTTGGCGTCCCGCCCAGCGGTCGACTTTCTGGCCCAGGGGAACGGTTCTGGCCGCCGAGCCGCGCAGCGCCGCGGCTAGGGGACGCGGCAGAGGATCTCGCCGTTGGGGATGAGGAGCCAGCCGTCCGGGTCGGCGGCCCAGGCGCGCCAGCCGTCGGCGATCCGCTCCAGGTTCTCCACCGTGGCGTGCCCGCCGTCCAGTGCGCTGGCCGCGAACGCCGACTTCACCACGCGGTCCGCCCACAAGCCGCCCCACCAGGTGCGCTCCGCCTCCGTGGCGTAGGTCCAGTTGGACGAGGAGCAGGTAATGTCGGCGAAGCCGGCCGCTCTCGCCCAGGCGTGCAGGTGGCGCCCGCCGTTCGGCTCGCCGCCGTTCGCCCGCGCGACCGTCATGTAGAGCCGTCGCCACTCGTCGAGCACGGGAAACTCCGGATACCAGGTAAAGGCGCCGTAGTCGCCGTCGCGGACCGCGACGAGGCCCCCCGGCCTGGCCACCCGGCGCATCTCGGTCAGGGCCAGGACCGGGTCACTGAGGTGCTGCAGCACCTGGTGGGCATGGACCACGTCGAAGCTGGCGTCCGGGTAGCCGAGTGCGTAGACGTCGCCGACCGCGAAGTCCACGTTCTCCCGGTCGCCGGCCGCCTCGCGGGCCTGCCCGAGGATGTCCGGCACGGCGTCGATGCCGGTCACGTGCCCCCGCGGCACCCGGTCGGCGAGCCCCGCCGTGATGGTGCCAGGGCCGCAGCCGACGTCGAGGACCTTCGCGTCCGACGCGAGGTGCGGCAGCAGGTAGCCGGCCGAGTTCTCGGCGGTGCGCCACTTGTGCGAGCGCAGGACTGACTCGTGATGACCGTGCGTGTAGACCTCTGGCATGTCGTGACTCTACGACTGTCTTGAATTATGAGCAAACATGTCTCACTATTTGGACAAGGTAAGGCGCGCGCCGACGCGGCGGGACCGCGGGCTTTACTTGTCGGCCGGCTCGTCCTCGTCGGCCTGCTGGAGCAAGGCGGCGAGCTGACGAGCAAGCCGCACTCGTTCTGCGGACACCGCGGAGAGCCGGGCGGCCAGGTCGTCGCGCTGGCGGGCGACCTCAGCAAGCTGCTGCTCAAGCTCGATGATCCGGCGGATGGCCGGCATGGTCATGCCCTCGTCCGCCATCGTCGCGACCTGCTGGACCACGCGGATCTCCACCCGGGTGTAGCGGCGCTGGCGGCCGGCCGAGCGCCGCGGCGAGACGACCTGGAGCTCGTCGATGCGGCGCAGGAACGCCTGCTTGAGCGAGAGCATGTCCGCGACCTGGCCCACGGTGTAAAGCGGGACATTCTCATCGTCAAAAGGCTCCACGTTCCTCACCTCCCAGCAAAATGGTAAGCGGCCAGCGGGACCCGTGCCCCGCTGGCCGCCTGTCTCGCCTGGACGGCCGTGTTCAGCTGGCCAGCTCCCCGGCCTCGCTCGAGGCGCCGACCGTGATCTTGCGCGGCTTGGCCTCCTCGCGGACCGGGATGCGGATCTCGAGCACGCCGCCGGCGTGGCTGGCCTCGATCGCCTCGGTGTCGAGGTTGTCCGAGAGCCGGACGCGGCGCGTGAAGCTGCCGAACAGCCGCTCGCGGACGACCGGGTTCTCGCCCTCGGTCTTGGTCTCCTCACGCGTCGCACTGACGGTGAGCACGCCCTTGTCGACGGTGACGTCGATCTTGTCCTGGTCAACACCGGGAACGTCGAAGCGGAGAACCACCTCGCCGTCACGGCGCACGGTGTCCATCGGCAGGGCCGGCGCGTAGCTCAGGCCCCCGTTGAACGCGCGGCGGACGATGCGGTCGAAGTCCCGGCTGATCGGGTCGAGAGTCGTCAGGTACATCGCTACCTCCTGAGAGGGCTGCCACCCGGTGTGGTCTCGCCCTGTGCTTGAAAGGAACTTATGACTCAAGTTATAGATTAATTCATAGCCTCATGTCAAATTAGTTGCAGCCGGAGCGGGGACAAGCGCCGTCCAGCTACCCTCATGACATGGCAATTCGCGACATCAGGCTGTTCGGCGACCCCATCCTGGCCACCGCCGCCGACCCGGTCACCGACTTCGACAAGCAGTTGCGCAACCTGGTCAAGGACCTGACCCAGACGCTCGACGACGCGCAGGGAGCGGGGCTCGCCGCGCCGCAGATCGGCGTCGGGCTCCGGGTCTTCGCCTACGCCGTCGGCGATGAGCGCGGCCACCTGGTCAACCCGGTCCTTGACTTCCCTGACGCGGAGGAGCAGGACGGCGACGAGGGCTGCCTGTCCTTCCCCGGCATCTACTACGACGTAAAGCGCCGGCTCAACACGGTGGCCCGCGGGTTCACCGATCGCGGCGACCCGATCCAGGTGGTCGGAACGCACGTACTCGCCCGCTGCCTGCAGCACGAGACCGACCACCTGGACGGCGTGCTGTTCATCGACCGGATGGACGCGGCCACCAGGAAGCAGGCTATGAGGGAAATCAGAGGCGCGAATTGGGGCGGGCAGGTCAAGATCAGCCCGCATCGGATGACTGACCGCATATTCTGACACCAAGCTCCGGATGCTGGCGTGCACGCACGTATAACCACGGAAGCCCTGAGTCAGAGCCACTGCAGAGGTAGCAGGGGCACAGTGTGGGTACTGGGTCATATGCGGCCGCAATATCCACATTGAGTAACTTCCCTGCGGGGCCTGGACTAAGCGGAGGTATGCGGAGATGTCGCGGAGGGTACCTCGCGGTGATGTTGGCCCCTGGCGCGACGGGGAGCCTGACAACGGGCCGTCGTGGGACCAGGGCGCGCGCGGGCAGGAGAACGGGCAGGGGAACACGCGCGGCTACGCGGAGCAACCGCGATACGACGGCCAGGGCGCGCGTTACGGGGACCAGCGGCAGGGGTACGACGGCCAGCGGCCGCGGCCTAACGGCCAGAGCCAGCGGTACGAGGGCCAGGGGCCGCGATACGACGGCCAGGGGCCTGCCTGGCCAGCTGGCACCTCGCGGGATGACGGCCAGCGCCAGCGGTACGACCAGCAGCGCGAGTGGTATGACGAGCAGCGCGGGCGGTACGACGGCCAGCGCGGGCGGTACGAGGTGCCGCGCCCGGGGCCCGGTGATCCGGCTTACGGTAATCGGCCGGCGCGCAAGGCCCGTTTCCGGCGTACCAGGCGGCTCTTCCGCCGCCGCTCTGTCCGCGTGGTCAGCGCGGTCGTCGCGCTCTGCCTCGTCTGGCTGACGTTCTCCGTCGGCCAGGCGGCGTTCAAGAACAACGGCCAGGGCCTGTCCGCGAACCTGGCGGAATGGGCCAGGGACCACTACCTCGGCCCGGTCGTGACGTTCGGCGAGTGGCTGTCCTACAAGCCGCCGCCGAAGGGCGGCAAGCCGTCGTTCTCGCTCGCGGTGCCGAGCGGCGAGGCGGTCACCCCGGTTAAGACCGGGGGCAAGAGCACCGGCGGCAAGGCGTTCGTGCCCGACATCCCCGCCACGCTCAGGTCCCTGGCGGGAACGCCGATCGCTGGCGAGGGCCAGTGGCGCGTGGTGGAGCAGGTCAACGGCGAGCCGGCGATGCTCACCACCTTCCTGCGCGACGCCACGTACACGTCCCAGGTCAACGGCATCGCCTCGATCGACCAGCGGCTGGTCAAGTTCTCCCTGCGCCCCGGCACGGAAGACCCGGGCGCGGGCAACTGGGGCGTGCCCAACTACATCCCGACCGGCCAGCGCAAGGGCCTGCTCGCCACGTTCAATGGCGGGTTCAAGCTCGACTCGGCGGGCGGCGGCTTCTACCTGAACGGGATCTACCACGGCTCGCTGCGAACGGGCGCCGCGTCGATCGTCTACTACAAGGACGGCTCTATCAAGATCGGCCAGTGGGGGCGCGACTTCACGATGACTTCCTCGATCGCGGGCGTCAGGCAGAACCTCAAGCTGCTCGTCGACCACGGCAAGGTGTCAGTGAACGCCAACTCCGACGTGATGACCAACTGGGGCGCGACGCTCGGCGGCGGCGCCTACGTCTGGCGTTCCGGGCTCGGCATCACCAAGGACGACCGGGTCGTCTACGTCTACGGGTCGGCGCTCAACGCCCAGGACCTTGGCCTGCTGCTGCAGCGGGCCGGCGCGGTAGAGGGCATGCAGATGGACATCAACCCGGCCTGGATGAAGTTCGACTACTACCAGGCAGGAAGCCACCCGAGCGACCCCACTCCGGTGCCGCTGCTGCCAACCCAGCAGCCTGACCCCTACTCGTACTACACCCCGTCCACCCGCGACTTCACCGCGGTCTACGCGCGGTGACCGTCGACAGGACGGTCGCCCCGGACCGGGACACGGGGCCACAGGCAGCGCTGGCCGTCGCGGCCGCCGCACCGGTCTCGCCCGCACGCTGGCTGCGCGCGGCCATCATGACCACCAGGCCCAGGCAGTGGCCCAAGAACCTGCTGGTGTTCGCGGCGCCACTGGCGGGCGCCTCGCTGGGCCGCAACGGCGGCCTCGGCTACGCGCTCGTCGCCATGATCGCCTTCGGCTGCGCGTCGGCGGCGGTCTACTTCGTCAACGACGTCGCCGACGCCGAGCGCGACCGGCGCCACCCGGTGAAGCGGAACCGGCCCATCGCCTCGGGCGCGCTCCCCGCGCGGCACGCGCTCGTGCTCGCCCTGCTCGCCGCGCTGTGCGCGGTGGGCGCCGGCGTGGTGATCCGCGAGCCGCTGCTCGTTGCCACGGCCTCGGCCTACCTGTGCCTGTCGTTCCTCTACTCGTTCCGGCTCAAGCACGTGCCCTACGTCGAGATGCTGATCGTGGCGTCGGGGTTCCTGCTGCGGGTCCTCGGCGGCGCGGCGGCGACGCACGTGCGGCCGTCCGCCTGGTTCCTGATGGTGTGCAGCCTCGGGGCGCTCGGCGTGGCGGTCGCCAAGCGGTACACCGAACTGACCAGCCTCGGCGAAGACGCCGTCCGGCACCGCCCGGTGATGCGCTGGTACCGGCCCGGCGTGCTGCGGGCCACCCAGGTGATCATCGGGCTGGGCATGCTCGCCGCCTACCTGCTGTGGGCACTAGGCGAGAACCGGGGCGTACGGCCGTGGCACCTCGCCTCCGCGGTGCCGCTCGCCTTCGCGCTCGTCCGGTTCGGCATCCTCGCCGCGCGCCGGACCGTCCGGCCGGTGGAAGACCTCATCACGCGGGACGCCGTCATGCTGTGCTGTGAGGCGGCATGGCTGGTGCTGTTCTGCGTCGGCCTCTACGTGGAGTAACAATGAGAATCCTGCTGCTCGGCGGCACCAGCGAGATCGGCCTCGCGATCCTGGCCGCGCTGCGGCCCGGACCCGACGACGAGGTCATCCTGGCGGGCCGCGACCCGCAACGGCTCGAGGCGGCGGGCAAGGCACTGAACCGCCCGGTCACCGTGGCGCGGTACGACGCGACGGAGACAGGCACCCACCAGGCGTTCGCCGACGAGATCTGCGCCGGGGGAGTCCCCGACCTGCTCATCGCCGCGACCGGCGTGCTGACCCCGCAGCCGAGCCTCGAAGCGGACGTGCGGCTCGCCGCCACCATGATCGAGACCAACTTCACCGGCCACGTCACGGCGCTGCTCGCGTTCGGCGAGGCGATGCGCCGCCGGGGCAACGGCACGATCGTGGTCCTCTCCTCGGTCGCCGCGGTCCGGCCGCGCAAGTTCAACTCGGTCTACGGGGCCACCAAGGCGGGCCTCGACGCGTTCGCCCGCGGCTACGCCGACTCGCTGCACGACGCGGGCGTGCGGGTGCTGCTGATCCGGCCGGGCTTCGTCACCGGCCGGATGACCGGGGGAATGAAGCCTGCCCCGCTGGCCACCACCCCCGAGCGGGTCGGCGCCGCGGTCGCGGCGGCGCTGCGCGATCACGGCGCCCGCGGCAGTAAGGTCATCTGGGTGCCCGCACCGCTGGCCGGGCTGGCCGCGGTGATGAAGCTCATACCGCGCCCGGTCTGGCGCACGATGAAGAGCTAGCTCGGGAGCCCGCTGAATTCGACCGCTTCTGGGACCAAGGCGGCCGGGTTTCTCGTCAGACGCCTGCCGATACGCCCGAGCGTGGCAAATTCAGCAGGCTCCTATTTCGCGGTGATCCGCGTGCCGAAGTCGCCGCCCTCGCAGATCGACTTCATCACGCCGATGGCGCCGACGTCGAAGACGTGCATGGTCAGCGACTGCTCGTTGGCAAGGACGAAGGCGCTGGTGTCCATGACCTTGATGTCGGCCGCGATGGCTTCCTCATAGGTCAGGCTGGTGTATCGCTTGGCGTCCGGGTTGAGCCTGGGGTCCGAGTCGTACACGCCGTCCACGCCGTGCTTGGCGACGAGCAGCGCATCGGCCTCCAGCTCAAGAGCCCGCTGCACCGCCGGGTAGTCGGTGGTCACGTAGGGCTGGCCGATGCCGCCCGCGAGCACGACGATGAAGTGCCGCTCCAGGTGGTAGAGGGCCTTCAGCCGGATGAACGGCTCGGCCACGCTGTGGATCGGCACCGCGGTCATGACCCGGATCTCCGCGTCGGTCCGCGCGGTCAGTGCCCCTCGCAGCATGAGCGCGTTCATCACCGTCCCGAGCATGCCGATGTTGTCGGCCTCCGCCCGGCTGATCCCCCAGCCGTCGGCCATTCGGCCGCGGAAGTAGTTTCCGCCGCCGACCACGACGGCGACCTGCACGCCGAGGTTGTGCACCGACAGCACCTCTTCGGCCACACGGGCGAGGCTCGCGGGATCAACACCGCTTCCCGCAGATCCGGAGAGGGCTTCTCCGCTGAGCTTGACCACCACTCTCTGATACCGTGGCAACGCCAGGCCCCCTCCCGTTGGGTTTCTGGTCGCCACGCTATCAGCCCGTGCAGCTCACGTGCTCATCGGCACGTGACCACGGCCTGCTCACCAGTAGCGGCGGCACCACCCGCCTCACCGGTGACCTTAGCCCTTGGCCTCCGCCCAGCTGCCCGCGACCGAGATATCGGCGATGAACCGCACCCGGCTGCCCGCCCCGCCCGCCCGCCCGGCCCACCGCCGGGACGCCTCGGCGAGACAGCCGCCGACCAGTCCCGCCACCTCCTCCGCCCGCGCGGCCGGCACCTGCAGCAGCAGCTCGTCATGCAGGCAGAGCACGATCCGCGCGCCAAACGGCGCGGACCTTGCCCGCACCGTCACCGCCCACATCTTGAACAGCTCGGCCGCCGCGCCCTGCACGACCGCGTTCCGCCCGTACCTGCCGCGGGCCGCCTCGTTGCCGCCGCCGGACATCCGCAGCAGCCGCCCACCGTATGTACGCAGGTCCTGGCCCGCCTGAGCGGACCGGTCAGCCTCGTCTAGGTAGCCCATCGCCACGGGGTACGCGGCCCGCATACGGCGGGCCGCCACCCCGCCGTGCCCTGTCGTCTGCCCGTACATGGCGGCGATCATCGCGACCTTAGCCGTCGGCCGGTCCACCCCGAGCTCAGCCGCGACCGGCAGGTACATGTCATCGGCGGTCGTCGCCGCCGCGAGCGCGCCGTCACCGGACACCGCGGCGAGCACCCGTGGCTCGATCTGCCCGAGGTCGGCCCGGACGAACGCGTGCCCGTTCTCGGCCAGTACCGCCTGGCGCAGCACGGCGGGCATGTTGTGCAGCCCGCTTGACGCGGTCATCCGCCCGGCCGCGCCGTCGGACCCGGTCCACGTGCCGCGCAGCCGGCCGTCCGCCCCCAGGTGCTCATCCAGCCAGGAGTAACCGTAGGTGGTGGCGATCCGCTCCGCCTTGCGCCACTCAAGCAGCGCCGCGACGAGCGGCGAGCCCTCCCTGAATCGCTCAAGCCGCCCCGCCCGGGTGTCAGGCACGTCGATCCCCGCCGCCGCGAGCAGCGCCTTGACCTGAACAGGGCTGCGCAGGTCGTTCGCCGCCCCGGCGGGCGCGTGCCGCAGCACCCGCGCGTCCCGCGCCGCCCGGATCGCCGCCGCATCGGACGGCCCGTGCGGCCGCGGCCCGATGATCTCGGCAAGCAGCCGCTCCGCCGCCGCCCTGTTTACCGGCAGCCCGTCGGCGGAAAGCTCCGCGCACAGGAGTTCCGCGGTGGACTCACAACGGGCGGTGCTGATCCTCCCGCCGCCCTGCTCCGTCAGGCTCGCCAGCTGCAGGCCGGCTGCCTCGAGCGCCGCGGCCGCCCCGAGCGCCGGCGCGTCCGGGGCATCATCGGCCGCGCTGAACAAGTCAGGCGCACCGGCCGCCACGGGCACCTGATCGGGCCGCTGCCCGTGCAGGCACGCCCATGCGTAGGCCGGGTCAGCCCGCCACCCGCCGAACAGCAGCCGGTGCACCGCCGCGATATCCCAGCCCGTCGCCAGCCGGATCCCCTGGCCCACCAGCGTCCGCGCCGTCTCCTGCGACCACATCGCCCACCGGGGCCTGACCTGTGCGTCGGCAACCGCCACATCCGCGGCCGGGCCCGCCCACTCGGCGTCGTTCATCGCGGCCGCCAACGCGCCGTCCCTGGTCACCATCAGCCCGACGAGGTCGCCTTGTCCCACGCCGGCCAGGCTCAGCGCTGCCACGAGGTCGCCCATCCAGCTATTATCGCGCACCTGTTCGATCTGGTGCGCTATCAGTCCGCCGATTGGGCCGGCCGACCCGGCCGGCCGGATCGCTGAGCGAGCGCCTGGCCCGGTCGGGACGGGGGAAATGTGCCGGACCAGGCGCCGCGGCGCCCGGGTGGCCGGGGAAACCAGCCGGACGCTTCGCCTGGCGGTGGGAGCGGGAACTCGCCGCCTGGCGGCCTGCCGCGGGGTGCGCTGCCTCCCCGCGGAACCGATTGTGCCGCGATCCGAACCGCCGCGCTACAAGTTACCCGAGAGTACCCGGTGTCACCGCTTGATGGCATTCCGTCAGCGGAGAGTGCCGCCAGCCGACGCCGGCCCACGCCGGGATCCGGCGTCGGCTGATCATCCCTGGGTGCCGGCGGCGAGGTGCGCGAGCACCTCGTCATGCAGACGGCCGTTGGTGCACACGACGCTGCCGGCGTCCGGCGCGGCGACGCCGGACAGGCTGGTGAACCGGCCGCCCGCCTCCTGCACGATCACCTGGAGGGCGGCCAGGTCCCATATCGACACGTCAGGCTCCGCCGAAATATCCACGGCGCCCTCGGCGACCAGCATGTGAGACCAGAAGTCCCCGAGCCCGCGCGTCCGCCAGACCGCCTGGCTCAGCGAGAGGAAACCGTCGAGCCGGCCCGCTTCCGCCCAGCCGCCGATGCCCGAGTAGGAGAACGAGGCGTCGGCCAGCTTGCTGACCTGGGAGACCTGGCAGCGGGTGGCCTTGGTCAGCGACCGGCCCGCCCAGGCGCCGCCGCCCGCCGCGGCCCACCAGCGCCGTCCGAGCGCAGGCGCGGTGACCACGCCCACCACGACCTCGTTCCCGTCCATCAGCCCGATGAGCGTGGCCCAGACGGGGACGCCGCGGACGTAGTTCTTCGTGGCGTCGATCGGGTCCAGCACCCAGCGTCGCGGCCCGGTGCCGGTCTGACCGGACTCCTCGCCGAGCACGGCGTCGCGCGGCCGGGACCGGCGCAGGATGTTGCGCAGCGACTCCTCGGTCGCCCGGTCGGCGTCGGAGACGGGCGTCAGGTCGGGCTTGGTGTCAACCCGCAGGTCGAGGGCGCGGAATCGCTTCGTCGTGATGTCATCGGCGGCGTCAGCGAGAACGTGCGCGAACCGCAGATCATCGTCATAGGTTGCCACCCGCGAAACGCTACCGGTACTGGTATCCAGCTGACCAGCAGAGAGACCAACGCGTGCACGAACTCGTACCGTATCGGGGTATAAACGACCTGATGAACCCGCTCGGCGACCTCCCCAGCCGACTCCGCCCCTTCGTCAGGGACGGGCGGATCTCGGCCATGCCCGCCAAGCACTCGGTGCGCCTGCTGCTGCTCGACCTGGTCGCGCAGGCCTTCGAGCCGGGGCGCCGATACCAGGAGCTTGCCGTCAATGAGATCCTGAAGGGCTTCTACGACGACCACGTGACGCTGCGGCGCTACCTGGTGGACGAGGAGCTTCTCTCGCGTACGACTGACGGCACGTACTGGCGCTCCGGCGGAACCGTTCCCGTCAGCGGGACCTGACCGTCACGGTCAGGCTGCCCAGATCGCCGCTCCAGTGGCGGCGTCGAAGAACTGCATGCCGTCGGCCTTGATCGCGAACGTGGCTCGCTGGCCCACCCTGACCGGGCTGTCCGGGTCGACCCGGGCCACGCCCTCGCCGGCCGCGGTAACCGCCTCCGCGTCCGCGCTTGTCGTGCCCTCGGCCTGTACCCGCCGGGCGTCGATGGTGAAGTGGACCATGAGCTCCGAGCCGAGCGCCTCCACCAGGTCCACCATGCCAGTCAGGGTGGGCCCGGCCGTCCCGTCGCCCGGCGTCCCGTTGACCGCGGCCGGAAGGTGCTCGGGCCGCAGGCCCACGACCACCTTCTGATTGGCGTAGGACGCTAGCCGCGGCCGAGCCTCCCGCACCGACTGCGGAAGGGCGATCTCCTGGGACCCCAGCCGGACGGACCTGCCCCCCTCGGTGAGCGCCGCCTCGTAGAGGTTCATGGCCGGCGAGCCGATGAACGCCGCCACGAACAGGTTGTCCGGGTGGTTGTACAGCACTTGCGGGTTGTCGACCTGCTGCAAGACGCCCGCGCGCATCACCGCGACCCGGTCGCCCATGGTCATCGCCTCGACCTGGTCGTGGGTCACGTAGAAGGTGGCCACGTTGATGCGCCGCTGGATCCGCTGCACCTCCGCGCGCATCTGCACGCGCAGCTTGGCGTCCAGGTTGCTCAGCGGCTCGTCCATCAGGAACACCGACGGCTCGCGCACGATGGCCCGGCCCATGGCTACCCGTTGCCGCTGGCCGCCGGACAGCTGGCCAGGCTTACGGTCGAGCCAGTCGGTCAGCCCGAGGATCTCGGCCGTCTCCCTGACCTTGGCCTTGATGTCGGACTTGGACATCTTGCGCATGGTGAGCGCGAACCCGATGTTCTCGGCCACGGTCATGTGCGGGTACAGCGCGTAGTTCTGGAACACCATCGCGATGTCACGGTCCTTCGGCGTGACGTCGTTCACCGGCCTGCCGCCGATGCGCAGGGTGCCTGAGGTAATCGGCTCGAGCCCGGCCACCATGCGCAGCGCGGTGGTCTTGCCGCAGCCGGACGGGCCCACAAGCACCATGAACTCGCCGTCGCGCACATCCAGGCTGAGATCCTGCACGGCATGGAAACCGTTGGGATAGAGCTTGTTGATCTGCTCGAGATCGACCGTGGCCATCGCGCCTCCCCGTACAAGGCAGTACGTCCGTTATTTGGTGGAAGGTTCCACCAACCTTATGTGAACGCCGGAACGGCGCTGCTGTCAAGAAGAAGTTCCCGGGCTGTGCGGAGCGCCTTAACTGGCCATGCCGCGCGCTGTTAACGGCCGGTGCTCTCGCCAAGCCGCAGGGAGGTCTCCACGACCTCACCGGGGAGACCGTCGGCCGCGCCGCCTACCTGCCCGAGCGCCCGGGCCACCACGCGCGAGGCGATGTCATCGACCGGGATGCTGATGCTGGTCAGGGTGGGGTGCAGCAGCTCGGCGGGAATGCTCCCGTCGAAGCCGGTGACCGCCAGGTCACGGCCGATCCGGAGCCCGAGCTCCGCGGCCAGGCCGTAGACAATGGCGGCCAGCCGGTCGCTGCCGGTGACGATCGCATCCGGACGCGCGGTGGGGCGGGCGGGATGGGCGGGGCTGCGCGCGCCGGCGAGCAGCGACCGGATCCGCTCGCGGGCGCTTGCCTCGTCCACGAGCAGCATCTCGGCCTGCTCTGCGGGAACGCCGCGGTCGGCCAGCCCGGCCGTGAAGCCGGCGGCCCGTTCGTCATCCCAGCGGTCCGCCGACTGGTATCCGACGAACGCGATCCGGCTGAAGCCCCGGTCAAGTACGTGGTGCACCGCGGTGATGACGCCCGCGCGGTTGTCGATGTCGACCCAGTGCTGCGGCAGTTCCGGGCCGGTCCGGCCAAAGCAGGCGAACGGTATTCCGGCCTCGGCAAGCAGGGCCGCGCGCGGGTCGTCCCGCCGCATGTCCGAGAGCAGGAAGGCGTCCACGCTCCGGCTGGCGATCAGGCGCCACATCTCGGCGCGCGGGTCGCCGTCGGGGACCACCACCACCAGGTTGTAGCTCTGGCGCCCGCTCGCGGCCGCGAGCGCCTGAAGGAAACGCTGCATGATGTAGTTGCTCGGCAGCAGCAGGGCGGTCGGCAGGATGTAGGCCAGCTGGCCCGTGCGGCGCGAGCGCAGGCTCCGTGCGCCATGGTGCGGGTGGTACCCGAGTACGGCGACCGCCTCGAGCACCCGGGCCCTTGCGGCCTCACCGACCCGGCCGCTGCCGTTGAGCACGTTCGAGACGGTCTGCCTGCCCACGCCGGCCGCGCGGGCCACGTCTTGAATCGTTACCTGTTCGGCGATTACGTCGCGGGCCTGGCCCGTCGAAGCCCCGGTCACTCCTTCATCGTACAAACCAGGGGAAGCCACCTCTTGACAGCGGAGAGGAGCGGCGTTTCCATGTGATTGATCGTTCCATCACGATCGATGGGAGAGTCGCGTGTGGCCCGATAAAGGTGGGGGGCCGGTGCTGAGCCGCCGGTCGATGATGAAGACGCTGGGGCTCGGCGCGGCCGGGCTCGCCGGGGCGAGCCTGGCCGCCGGGTGCTCCTCCTCGGGCGGCGTCACCAGGATCGTGTTCGAGGAGACCAAGCCCGAAGTCGTCCCGTACTTCAACCAGCTGGTGGCGAAGTTCAACGCGGCCCATCCCGGCATCGTGGTGACCCACGACTTCACCTCAAGCCTCATCGCGGAGTTCGTCCGCGGGAACACGCCGGCCATCGACTGCGACAACTACAACCTGACCACCTCCATCTTCGTCGCCCGCGGCGTCCTCGCCGACCTGGCCGGCCTGCCGCAGGCCAAGCTCATCGACCCGAACATCCAGGCCCTGGTGACCCAGTACGCCTCCTACCACGGCGAGACGAGCATCCTGCCCTACTCGGTGGCCGCCGAGGGCGTCATCTACAACGTGGAACTGTTCGACAAGGCCGGGATCTCCTCCGTCCCGACCACCTGGAGCGAGTTCCTCGCGGTGTGCGAGAAGTTCAAGTCCGCGAACATCACGCCGGTCTTCCAGACCTACGGCGACAACTGGACGACCCAGCAGGGCCTGTTCGACTACACCGTCGGCGGCATGATCGACGTCGCGGGGTTCTACCGGCAGCTCAGCGCCGCCGGCACCGGTCTCGGGCCCGGCTCGCCGGTGTCATTCGAGAAGGACTTCACCGCGCCCTGCCAGCGGATGCTCAGCCTGGCGCCGTACTTCAACGAGAACCCGATCGCCAAGCACTACGGTGACGGCAACCTCGCGTTCGCGAACGGTCAGGCGGGCATGTACATGCAGGGACCGTGGGCCGTCGGCCAGGTGCTCGGCATCAACCCGAAGCTCAAGATGGGCACCTTTCCGCTGCCCGCGACCGACGACGCGTCGCAGACCAAGTGCCGGGTCAACCTCGACCTGGCCATCTGGCTGCCGCGGTCGCAGGCGCCTGACCAGCGCGCGGCCGCCATCCAGTTCCTTGACTACCTCATGCAGCCCGCCGTGATGAACGCGTACAACCAGGCCAATCTCGCGTTCTCGCCGCTCAAGGACGCCCCGCCGCAGACCAGCGCGCTCGTCTCCGGCCTCAACGCCTACGTCAGTTCCGGCCGGTTCTACCAGGGCGCGGGAACGTACGTGCCGAACACGATCCCGGTCGGCAACTACATACAGGAAATGATGCTGACCGGCAACGTGGGCGGATTCACCTCGGCGATGGACAGCGCATTCAAGCGCCTGGCCGTCCGGACCTCGGCGTGAAGCCGGGCAAGCCCCGCACCTAGGAGGCAGGCATGGCCACGACCGCACTCCCTTCCCAGCCGGCTTCGCCGCCGGCTGCCACCCAGCCCAGGCGGACTCCGCTCGGCCTGATCAAGAGCATCTTCTTCCCGGTGTCCCCGACCTACCTGCTCATGATCATCCCGGCGGTCCTCCTGTTCACGTTCTTCATCATGTACCCCGCGGTCCAGGGGGCCATCTGGAGCTTCACGAACTTCGTCGGGTACGGGACGTCGAAGTTCATCGGCCTGGCCAATTACAAGGCCGCGGTCGCCGACCCGACCATCCGGGACTCCTACGGCTTCACGCTGCTGTTCGCGGTGGTCGCCTGCGTCTTCACCAACGTGGTCGCCATGGCCCTGGCGATCGGGCTGAACGCCAAGATCAGGTGGCGAGCCGGGTTCCGCACCATCTTCTTCCTGCCCATGGTGCTGTCGGGCCTGGTCGTCTCCTACATCTTCACGTTCATCCTGTCCACGTCGGTCCCGATCATCTCGGGAGCGATCCACTTCGCCCCGCTTGAGTCCAGCATCCTGGCCAATCAGAACACCGCGTGGCTCGGCATCGTGCTCGTGTCCTCCTGGGTGGCCATTCCCGGCGCGATCATCATCTTCCTGGCCGGGCTGGTGTCCATCCCGTCAGAGGTTTACGAAGCCGCCTCGATCGACGGGGCGAGCCCGTGGCGGCAGTTCAAGAAGATGACGTTCCCGCTGCTCTTCCCGTTCTTCATCATCAACACCATCCTGACCTTCAAGGGCTTCCTCAACGTGTACGACGTCGCAGTCGGCCTGACCGGCGGCGGGCCGGGCACCGCGACCACGAGCGTGGCCATGACGATCTTCAACGGCTTCTTCAACGGCGACTACGCCTACCAGATGGCTAACGCCGTCATCTTCTTCTTCATCACGCTCTTGTTTGCCATCTTCCAGCTGAGCGTCATCCGGCGCCGGGGAGGGAGTCTGTAATGGCGACCCAGGTAAACACCGTGGCGGCCGCCGCCCCGGCGATCCTGCCGCGCAGGCGGCGCAACGTGCCGGACGGCATACGGGTCAACTGGGGGCTGACAATCCTCCTGGCCATCTGCGCCCTGATCGTTCTCGTCCCGCTGTACTTCGCCATCGCCATGGCGCTCAAGTCACCCGCCCAGACCGGCACGGGCACCGGCTTCAACTTCCCCTGGCCACTGGAGTGGGGGAACTTCCGCGCCGCGTGGGACCTGACCGACACCCCGCTGGCGTTCGCGATGAGCCTGCTGGTCACGGTGATCGCCGTGACCGGGGAGATCCTGGTCAGCGCGCTCGCGGCCTGGTCCATCGTGCGCAACTGGGGCCACTGGCAGTTCCGCGCGACGTTCATCTACCTCATGCTCGCGCTGTTCATCCCGTTCCCGGTCGTCGCGCTGCCCCAGGTCAAGCTGACGGCCGCGCTCGGCCTTGACAACCCGTTCGGCGTCGCGATCCTGCACATCATGTTCCAGCTGGCCTTCAACGTGCTGCTGTTCTCGGCGTACATCCGGTCCATCCCGGTCGAGCTTGAGGAGAGCGCGCGGATAGACGGCTGCTCGACCTGGCAGACCTTCCGGCGGGTGGTCATGCCGCTGCTCGCGCCGATCAGCGCTACCGTCGGCATCTTCGCCTTCCTGCAGTCATGGAACGACTTCATGATGCCGCAGCTGGTGACGGCGAACCCGAAGTTCCAGACCCTCCCGGTCGTCCAGTACCTGTTCCAGACCCAGTTCACCACGAACTACAACGTGGCCTTCGCGTCGTACCTGATGGCCCTGCTGCCCACCCTGGTCGCCTTCCTGATCGGCCAGCGCTGGGTGGTCAGCGGCATCATGCGCGGCTCGATCAAGTAGACCATGGAGCCAACCGCAGCGCAGGAGAGCCAGGCCGCCGGCTGGTGGCGGCAGGCGGCGGTCTACCAGGTCTACCCCCGCAGCTTCGCCGACTCCAACGGAGACGGCCTCGGCGACCTCAAGGGGGTCGTCTCCCGGGTGCCGTACCTGGCCCAGCTCGGCATCGACGCGGTGTGGCTCAGCCCGTTCTACCCGTCCGCGCTCGCCGACGGCGGCTACGACGTGGACGACTACCGTGACGTCGACCCGCAGCTCGGCACGCTGGCCGATTTCGACGAGATGGCCGCCCGCTTGCACGAGCGCGGGATCAAGATCATCGTCGACATTGTCCCGAATCACACCTCGAGCCGGCATGCCTGGTTCCTTGAGGCGCTGGCCGCGCCGAAGGGGTCGCCGGCCAGGAGCCGGTACATCTTCCGCGACGGGCTGGGACCGGACGGGGCGCTGCCCCCGTCGGACTGGACCTCGATGTTTGGCGGCCCGGCCTGGACCCGCGTCCCTGACGGCCAGTGGTATCTGCACCTGTTCGCCGCCGAGCAGCCCGATCTCAACTGGGAGAACCGCGAGGTCCGGGACGATTTCCTGACCACGCTGCGGTTCTGGTCCGACCGCGGTGCCGACGGTTTCCGTGTCGACGTGGCGCACGGCCTGGCCAAGAACCTGGCCGAGCCGCTCGAGCCGCTGCCGGCCCGGCATCATCCGGCAGGCCTGAACGGCACCCACCCGCTGTGGGACCGGGACGAGGTACACGACATCTACGCCGAATGGCGGCAGGTCTTCAACGAGTATGACCCGCCGCGGGCCGGCGTGGCCGAGGCGTGGGTGCACCCGTCCAGGCGGCCTCGGTACGCCAGCCCCGCCGGGCTGGGCCAGGCGTTCAACTTCGACCTGCTCGAGGCGAACTGGCGGGCCGGGGAGTTCCTGCGCGTGATAACCGACGGCCTCGCCGAGGCGCAGCGCAACGGCGCTTCGACCACATGGGTGCTGTCCAACCACGACGTTGTACGGCACGCCAGCCGCTATGCGCTGCCGGCGCAAGATCACCTTGAAAGCACCGAGAACGCCAAGGGCTGGCTGCTCAGCAACGGAACCTCGCCGGAACCCGACCTCAAGCTTGGCCTGAGGCGCGCCCGCGCGGCCACCCTGCTGATGCTGGCGCTGCCCGGGTCGGCCTATCTGTACCAGGGGGAAGAACTGGGCCTGTACGAGGTCGCCGACATTCCGGCCGAGCTGATCCAGGATCCCTCGTTCCTGCGGTCAGGCGGCGCGGAGAAGGGCCGTGACGGGTGCCGCGTCCCGCTGCCCTGGAGCCCTGACGGCGCGTCGTTCGGGTTCGGCGCCGGCGCCGCGCACCTGCCGCAGCCCGCCTGGTTCGGACCGCTCAGTGTCCAGGCGCAAGAGCATGACCCGGCGTCCACGCTGGTCATGTACCGCCAGGCGCTCGGCTGGCGCCGCCGGCTGCGGACCGCGGAACGCCTGGAATGGGTGCCGGGCGGCCACGGACAGGTGCTGCATTTCGCCCGCCCGGGCGGCTGGCAGTCGGTGACCAACTTCGGCTCCGAGGCCGTTCCGCTGCCGCCGGGAACAGTGGTCGTTGCCAGCGCTCCCCTCAAGGAGGGGCTGCTGCCAGCGGACACTACCGCCTGGGTCCTCGGCAGCTAGTGGCACGCCACCGGGACGCGCCAGGCGCAGGCAGGGTGCCGGGCGGGGCAGCGCGCCCCCGCCCGGCACTGCACTTCGCGCCGGCCAGGAACTGGATGAACGACCCTAACGGGCTCATTCAGTGGAACGGACGAGTCCACCTGTTCTACCAGCACAACCCGGGCGGGCTGACACCGGAGCACATGGCCTGGGGCCACGCGAGCAGCCCGGACCTGTGGAATTGGGCAGATCATCCGCTGGCGCTTGAGCCAAGTCCCGACGGGCCCGACCGTGACGGCTGCTGGTCCGGCTGTGCCGTCGTGCACGACGGCACGCCGCGCCTGCTCTACACCGGAACGCGCGAACAGCTGACGCTCCCCTGCCTGGCCACGGCCGACGACCCCGACCTGATCCGCTGGTCCCGCAGCCCACGGAACCCGGTGATCGGCTGCTGGCCCGCTGAGCCGGGAGTCATGGCGTTCCGCGACCATACCGCGTGGCGGGACGGGCCGGACTGGTACCAGGTGATAGGCGGAGGCCTCGCGGACAGGGGCGGCGCACTGTTCTTGTACAGGTCTGACGACCTTTACCGCTGGCGGTACCTGGGGGTGCTCGCGGCCGCTGGCGACCACGGTCTGCCCGGGCAGGTCTGGGAATGCCCGGACGTGTTCACCCTTGGCCGCACGACCGTGGTTATCGTCTCGCTGATCGGCGAGGGTCCGGAGCACGCGATCTGGCTGACGGGGGAGATCGCCGGCGACCGGTTCACGCCACGGGCCAGCGGCCGGTGCGACGGCGGCGGCCGGTACTACGCGCCGCAATCCCTGACGCTTGCCGATGGCCGACGGGTCGGCATCGGCTGGCTCCGCGAGAGCCTCGACGAACTGGCCCCCCCGGACCGGACTCGGGTGGGGGTCATGTCCCTGCCCCGTGAGCTCTACCTGGAAGGCGACAACCTACGGTTCCGGCCTGCCCGCGAGCTCGATAGCGCCCGAGGCGAGCGGCTCGCCAGCCGGGTCATCGAGGGCCAGGGGGAGATAGGCGTGCAGCTCTCGGCGAGGGGGGAGGCCGCGGCGGAGTTCCTGGTAACACCATTGCGCCCTGAGACCGGCGTCATCGCGGTGCGCCTGCACGGAATGAATTGCGATGACGTCGAGGTTCAGGTCCGCCCTGGCCACATTATGGTCCGCGAGGGTGGCCGGTTGCTGACCAGCGAGATCCCCGCCGCCGCGGCCACCGCGCCGCCGGTCCCGGTTACCGGGCCCGTCACTATGTATTACGACAAGGGCATCCTCGAGGTCTACCATCCGTCTGCTAGCCCGGCAGCGGTCATGTGCGGCCGCAACGCACGTTACGAGCGCCTCGAGGTCGATCTCCGGCCCCTTCCCGGGCTGCCCTCAGGCGCCGTCAGGGTCATCGGGTGGTCGTGTGGCTAACGCGGCAGCTGCGATGAGGCGGCTCGGCTACGACACGGGGCCGTGGCGGCTCAGTCGGTGGACTCGCGGGAGCGGAGCAGGCGGCGCAGCGACTCGAGCCGGGGGAGCGCGTCATGCTCGGCGGCCCACGCGTCGAGTGCGCAGCCGTCGGAGAGGTGGTCGCAGCCGGGCGGGCAGTCGGCGGTGCCCTCGGCCAGGTCGCCGAATGCCTCCACGACTCGCTCCGCCGTCACGTGGCCAAGGCCGAAGCCGCGTATCCCTGGCGTGTCGATGAGCCAGCCGGGGTCGCCGGGCAGTGGGATCGCGATCGCGGACGACGAGGTGTGCCTGCCCTTGCCGGTGACCGCGTTGACCCGGCCGACCGCACGGCTAGCATCCGGCACCAGGCCGTTGACCAGGGACGATTTCCCGACACCCGACTGGCCGATGAGGACGCTTAGCCGACCGTTGAGCGCCTTGCGCAGTCGGCGAAGAGTCTGTGCGGGCAGCGGCTGCCTGGTGGTCAGCATGGGGATGTCAAGCGGCCGGTAGAACGCGCGGAGCTTGCGCGGCGCGGCCAGGTCGGACTTGGTGAGCACCAAGAGCGGTTCGAGGCCCGCGTCGTAGGCGGCGACCAGGCAGCGGTCGATGAACCGGGTCTTGGGTTCCGGGTCGGCGAGCGCGGCGACGATCACCATCTGGTCGGCGTTCGCCACGACGACCCGTTCCAGCGGGTCGGTGTCGTCGGGGGAGCGGCGCAGCACGCTCGTCCGCTCCTCGACCCGGACGATCCTGGCGAGGCTGCCCGGCGCACCGGACACGTCGCCGGCCAGCGCGACTCGGTCGCCGACCACGACCGAGCCCTTGCCGAGCTCGCGCGCCTTCATCGCGGTGACCAGCAGGGCGTCGTCCGTGTCATGGTCGCCAAGCACGCAGCCGTAGCGGCCCCGGTCGACGCTGACCACGAACGCCTCGGGCGCGGACTCGTGCGCCGGGCGCCGCCGGGTGCGCGGCTTGGAGCCGCGGCCCGCACGGACCCGGACGTCGTCCTCGTCGCGGTAGGACGGCCGCTGCCTCAGGAGGCATCCCCCCGGACGAGTGATTCCCAGCAGGCGGTGAAGTCGGGGAAGGTCTTGCCGACGGTGGCGACGTTCAGCACGTCGATACCGGGGACGCCGAGGCCGAGCACGGCGCCGGCCATCACCATCCGGTGGTCGTCGTAGCTGTCGAAGGCGTGCCCCGAGGGTGCGGCAAGCGGCCGGGGCCTGATGGTCAGGCTGTCGGGCTCCTCGGTCACGTCGCCGCCGAGCGCGTTGATCTCCTTGGTGATCGCGGCGAGCCGGTCGGTCTCCTGCGTCCGCGTGTGGCCCACCCCGGTGAACGTGGACGGCCCGGAGGCGAGCGCCGCGACCGACGTGAGCGGCAGGCACATCTCCGGGATGTCGCGCAAGTCGGCGTCCATGCCGGTGATCGTGCCCGTCCCGGTGACGGTCACGCCGTCCGGGCCACGGGACACCGACCCGCCCATCCGGGTGATCACGTCCAGGATCGCGTCGGCGGGCTGCAGCGACGCTTCCGGCCAGTCTCGGATGGTAACGGAACCGCCGGTAACGAGGGCAGCGGCGAGGAACGGGCCCGCGTTGGACAGGTCGGGCTCCACGGTGAAGTCACCGAGGTTCAGTGGTCCCGGCTCCACCCGCCAGGAATCCGGCCGGCCGGCGCTGGCCTGGCTGGCCTCCACCGTTGCCCCGGCGCCGCGGAGCATCCGGATGGTCATCTCGATATGCGGAAGCGACGGCACCGGCGGTCCCGAGTGCCGGACCGCGACGCCCCCGGTGAACCGCGGCGCGGCCAGCAGCAGGCCGGAGACCAGCTGCGACGACCCGGAGGCGTCGAGCGTGACCGGCCCGCCCGGCACCTCGCCCTTGCCGTGGATGACGAACGGAAGCGCGCCGCGCCCGCCGTCGTCGATCGCCACGCCGAGCGTGCGCAGCGCGGTGAGCAGCGCGCCGACTGGCCGTTGGCGGGCCCGCGGGTCGCCGTCGAAGGCGACGTCGGCCGCGGTGAGCGCCGCGGCCGCGGGCAGGAACCGCATGACCGTGCCCGCGTTGCCGACGTCGACGCGCACCGCGGCGCCGGGGGCCGGGGTGCCGGGGGTAACGCGCACGTCGGTACCGTCGGAGTCGATGGTGCCGCCGAGGGCCCGCAGCGCGCCAATGGCGAGGGACGTGTCCCGGGCTTGCAGGACGCCGCGCAGCACCGACGGCGAGTCGCTCAGCGCCGCGAGGATGAGGGCTCGGTTGGTGATCGACTTCGAACCGGGCAGTCGCAGCGTCGCGCGCACCGGTCCGTGCGCCGCGGGGGCGCGCCAGCGTCCGGAGTTCATGCTCTTGAGGGTATCGGGTGGGGTCGGCTAGCGTCGGATGAGCCGGCCCCGGGTTTGCCGATGGTGTTTTACGGTTAAGAAAGGCTTCAATCCGGCTTGTGCTAGGGAAGGGTCGCATGTGCGGTCGGTTTGTCTCCGCTCGTAAGCGGCTTGAGCTCCTTGAGGAGTTCGCCGTGACGCGTGACGCCGTCCCCGCCGACCGCGACCCGGACTACAACGTGGCGCCGACGAAGCGGATCTACACGGTGCTCACCCACAAGGACGAGCGGGAGCTCCGGCTGGTGCGGTGGGGCCTGGTGCCGAGCTGGGCGAAGGACACCTCGGGCGGTGCCCGGATGATCAACGCGCGCTCCGAGACGGTCGCGGTCAAGCCGTCGTTCCGCGCGGCGTTCGGGAAGCGGCGCTGCCTGATCCCGGCGGACGGCTACTACGAGTGGATCACCGAGGACAAGGCGAAGAAGCCGTTCTATATCTACCGGTCCGACGGCGGCATCCTCGCCTTCGCCGGGATCTACGAGCTCTGGCGGAACTCGCAGGTGCCCGATGATCATGAAGACGCCTGGTACTGGTCGGGGTCGATCATCACCACGCAGGCCACCGACGAGATCGGCCGGATCCATGACCGGACGCCGATGGTGATCGCGCCTGACGACTGGGCGGACTGGCTTGATCCGGGCAACAACGAGAAGGGGCAGCTGCTTGCGGTGATGCGCCCCGCGACGTCCTCGGGATCGGGCGGCCTGGCGTCCTATCCCGTTTCGACGGCCGTTAACTCCGTGCGGAACAACGGCCCGTCGCTGATCGAACCGCTGGGCGAGGCGGAACCGCCCCCTGGTTCGTCCCTTTTCTGAACCCTCCCCTCACCCTCGAGGAACCGCCGATGGAGATCACCGTTGCCCGTAAGCGCCTAGAGGAAATGCGGGCCGACCTGGACCGGACGGTTTCGGTACTGATGGGTGAACACCACCTTGCCCGGGGAGGTGACGCGGAGGCGGGCGACGCGGGCTCGAACCTGACGGAGGCGGACAGGAACGCCGCATCGGTGCAGACGGCGCTGGCGCAGCGCGCCGAGGTGCTCGCCGCGCTTGCCCGGGTCGACGACGGCAGTTACGGGCGGTGCGTTGACTGCAGTAACCCGGTCCCCGAGCCGCGCCTCGAGGTCCGCCCGGCGACCGCTCGCTGTGTTCCGTGCCAGGCGAAGCGAGACCGGCGGCGCTGATGAGGGCGTAGCCCTCAAGCGACAGCAACCATGGGGCTTTAACCCCAGCCACGGCGTGGCGGGCGAAGCGGCTCCCGTCTTTTGCGGTGCCCCCCGCAGGGGGCTACGGGGGGGCGGTGCCTCCCCGTGCCGGGGGGTCCAGGGGGGTCGCCCCCCCGGGCTTAATGCAGGCAGCGATGAGCTGTGTTCCCACGGAGTCGTCGCTGCGGGCGCGCAGCTCCGCGTCGACCAGGTCGGCGAAGCGTGACGGGTCGCGGGCAAGCAGATAGCTGACCGTGTCCGGGGACAGGACGGTGCGCGGCCTGATCCAGTTGACCCGCAGGCCCGCGCCGGTGAACAGCTCGCGGAGCTGCTCCGCGCCGTAGCAGCGGGTGATGGTGCCGTCCGGCCAGGGGATGAGCACCACGTCGGCGTTGGGCACGTCCACCAGGTGCGGCCAGCGGTGCTGCTCGGCAAGTACTCCCATGCCGTAGGTGAGCGAGTCCACGCAGGCGAGCAGCTGCCCGCCGGGTCGCAGCACGCGCGCGACCTCGGCGACGAGTTCTTCCGCGGCCAGGTGCCTGGACAGGGTCCGGTCCTCGGCGATGACGCCGTCGGCGCAGCCGTCGGCCAGGAACTCAAGGCCCGTCCCGTCGGCGGCGACCGTGCAGCGCCGGCCGCGCGGCGCCGGGCCGGCTTCGCCGCCCGACGGCCCGGCCGGCGACTGCGGGTCGATGACGCGCAGCACCCGGTGCCCGGCGCGGGCGGCGACCTCGGCCGCGCGCGCACCGGGACCAGATATGTCGATGAGGAAGCGCCTGCCGCCGGGCAGCCAGCTGGTGAGCTGCGCAAGCGCGACCGCGGCGTGGAAGCGCGGGTAGCCTTCGGCTGGGCCGGTGTCCTGCTCGGCCGTTCCCCCGGGAAAAATCGGGTGCACGGGGTCACTCCTGGCCGGGGTGCCTCATTCGTTGCACCCCACGCTTATTAGCCTTCCCAGGTCCGCGCGTTCCATCCCCAGGAAGCCGGAATTGCGCGGGCCGGGACGGTGTTGAACGCGTCATGGCCACAGCCACTGCGACACTCGACCGGCCACACCGGTCCGCCCCCCGCCCGCCGGGGAAGGTATCCTCTTACGGTTACCGAGAGGGGGTGGGTCCCGTGCCAGACACGCTTGCCGAGCGCGGAGAGCGCTTTGAGGCAGATGTCATGCCATACCTGGACCAGTTGTACTCTGCCGCCCTCCGCATGACGAGGAACCCGGCGGATGCCGAAGACCTCGTGCAAGAGACCTTCGCGAAGGCGTACGCGTCATTCCACCAGTTCCAGCAGGGGACGAACCTGAAGGCGTGGCTTTTCAGGATCCTGACTAATACCTTCATCAACACCTACCGCAAGCGGCAGCGTGAACCGCAGCGGTCAGGCTCTGACGAGGTGGAAGACTGGCAGCTCGCGCGCGCGGCCTCGCACAGTTCCGGCGGGCTCAAGTCGGCGGAGGCGGAGGCGCTGGAAAGGCTGCCCGATTCCGATATCAAGACCGCGCTGCAGACGCTGCCTGAAGAGTTCAGGATCGCGGTGTACCTCGCGGATGTTGAGGGGTTCGCATATAAGGAAATTGCCGACATTATGGGAACCCCGATCGGTACCGTGATGTCACGGCTGCACCGCGGTCGCCGACAGCTCAGGGAGCTGCTCCAGGACTATGCAGCCGAGCAGGGCCTGGTCCGCGCCAATGCCGAGGAGGGTGGGCAATGAGCTGCGGAAGGCCTCATGAGACGCCGTGTAGCCAGGTACTTGAGCGCGTCTACTGGTATCTGGACGGCGAGGTGTCGGAAGACGACTGCGATCACATCCGCCAGCATCTCGACGAGTGCGGGCCGTGCCTGCGCGAGTACGGGCTCGAGGAGGCGGTGAAGCGCCTGGTCGCCAGGCACTGCGGCTGCGACCCGGTGCCGAGCGAACTGCGCACTAAGGTCCTCGTGCGAATCAGGCAGGTGCAGGCCGAGATTGAGGTTGCTGAATAAGTCTCGTCTGGCGAAAACGGCCGCTTACGGCTCGTCTGCTATAGGTTTTTAGGTCTGCGCTAATCAGCGTGGTCACGTTATCCTGTGGTTGGCGGCATGTCGTAAGCGGCCGTCAGTATTCCGCGCGAGGGAGGACTGTCCCGATGAGGGCTTCCGGGGTCTCCTGGGGGTAGCGACGGCGATAGGTGCGATTCGGGTCAACGGCGGCTGGCTACGAGGGGGGAGCGTGCATAAGCTCTCGCGCATCGCGTGGCTATACATCGGCGCGGTTGTCGCCGCCGCCGTGATCGTGCTCGCCGCCGGCCCGGATACCGGGCTCGACTGGGCCCAGATCGGGGTGCTCGGCCTGCTCCTCGTCGCCTGCGAGTCTTCCGCCACGTTGGTGAACGGGCGTGGCCTCGCCTGGTCGGCGAACACCATGGCATCGCTCGCCGCCGTGGTGCTGTGCGGTCCCGTCGGGGCGGCGATCGTCAGCTGCGGTACGCTTCTCGGCGTCCGCCGCGGCCCCACCCTGCCGCAGCGGCTGTTCAACAGCGGCATGTACGTGCTGAGCGCCTACCTGGCCGGCCGGACCTACCTGGCCTTCGGCGGGCACGTCGGCACCCCGGGACCGACTTCCTTCCCCGGCCTGATCGGGCCGTTCGCCGCGGCGGCGGTGGTGCACGTGGCCGTCAACTTCATGCTGCTGCACGCCGTGTTCTGGCTGACCAGGGACCCGGGCGCCGCGGTGGGGCGGGACGGGCTCGACTTCAAGCTGTGGGTGACGGACCTGGGGTACGGCGCGTTCGGCGTATTGATCGCCGCCCTCTGGTCGGTCCTCGGCCCGTTCACCCCGGTCCTCGTGCTCATCCCGGTGCTCGTGGCGCGCTGGGCGGTGGCGCAGTTTGCCGCGCAGCAGCGGGCCTACGAGGCGACGGTCAGCGCGCTGTGCCAGGCCGTGGAGACCAAGGACTTTTACACCAGGGGGCACAGCGAGCGAGTGTCCCGCGGCGCGGTGATGATCGCGACGGAGATCGGGATGCGCCCGGAACGGGTGGGGGCGATCAGGTACGCCGGGATGCTGCACGACGTGGGCAAGCTCGGCGTCCCGACGTCGGTGCTGCAGAAGCGCAGCTCGCTCACTGACGACGAGTACGCTGCCGTCCAGTTGCACCCGATGCGCGGGCTGGACATCGTCCGGGAGATCGGCTTCCTCGATGAAGCGCTCGCCGGAATCATGCACCACCACGAGCGGATCGACGGCCGGGGCTACCCGATGGGCCTGGCCGGTGACGAGATACCCGAGTTCGCCCGGGTGCTCGCCGTGGCGGACGCCTTCGACGCGATGACCTCCGACCGCTCCTACCGGGGTGCCCGCCCCGTTCCCGAGGCGATCACCGAGCTGCGCAAGTGGGCGGGCAAGCAGTTCGACCCCTCCTTCGTGGACGCCTTCGTCACGGCGATCGAGCGAGACGGCTGGACGGCGCCGGAGCCCGCGCCCGCGGAGGACCCGCTGCGAACCATCGAGAGCCTGTGACACGGTGGCCAGCCGATGGTACGAGCCGCGCGGGTTCCCGCGTCCTGCCCTGGACTCTGGCCAGTGGCTGCTCGTCGCGTTCGCGGCGCTGCTCGTCATCTGGTCGGTCGCCCAGACCGCGGTTAGCGGCGTCCGTGACGTGCACGCGGCGCTTGCGTTCGGCGCGCTTATCGCGTTCGGCGAGCTGCTACGGCTGAACCTGCCGGGCGACCGGGAGGCGGCCCCCATCGCCACCGCGGGCGCCATGGCCTATGCCCTGCTGCTGCGGATTGGCAACGCCCCGGCCAGGCCGACTGCGGCGCAGGTCATCGCGGTGACCGCGATCGCCATGATGATCGGTGCGCTGCCCCACCTGGCGGTCGGCCGGCCGGCGCGGAGCACGGCGATGTCCGCCCGGCTGCTCGCGGTGGCGTGCATGGCCGCCGCGTTCCGCCCGCTGGCCAACGCCGGGCTGATCGGCGGCCGGTGGTGGTCCGAGCTGCCGGTCATGCTCGGGCTCGTCGTCGTGGCCTGGCTGCTTGAGTCGGCGGTGAGCGCCCTGATCCGGACGGACCAGCTGCGGACCAGGTTCGTCGTCGGGTTTGGCGACGAGCTGCGGGTGCAGTTCGCCATCGCCGCCGCCGCGGGCGCGTCGGCGCTGCTCATCGTCTTCGCCGCCGAGGTCATGGGGCTCGCGGCCGTCGCGGTGTTCGCGGCGCCGCTGCTCGTCACGCAGGTGGCGCTGCGCAGGTACGCCGGGATCAGGGCCACCTACCTGCAGACCGTGCGCGCTCTCGCCCGGGTGACGGAGATCGGCGGCTACGTGGAGGCCGGCCACTCCGCCCGGGTTAGCCGGCTCTCGGTCGCCATCGGCCGCGAACTCGGCATGCCGGAAGCCGCGCTGCTTGAGCTTGAGTACGCCGCGCTGATGCATGACATCGGCCAGCTGTCGCTGCGCGACCCGGTGCCCGGCGGCGCCACCGTGCTCGTCGCCCGGGAGGAGCAGCGGCGCATCGCCGAGTACGGCGCCGAGGTGATACAGCAGGCCCGCGTGCTTGGCACGGTGGCGGACATCGTGCGGCGCCAGTCCGACCCGTGCCGCCCCGTGGACCGCTCCCCGCCGCCGCCGCTGTCCAGCAGGATCATCCGCGCCGCCAACGCGTACGACGACCTGGTGGGCAGCCTGGAGGACGCCGCCAGGGCGACGGAGGCCGTCGAGCGGCTGCGGCTGGACACCGCCTCCGAGTACGACCCGCAGGTCGTCGACGCCCTCAGCCGGCTGGTGCTGCCAGCTAACGGCTAACCGCATCGTGAAAACCCCGCCGGTCCTGTGGTTGCTGTCGGCCCGACGCCCTACACGCCCGTCGTGGTGCGCGGATACTCGGCTTGCACGTCAGTGATCACGTTGATCAGGTACGGGGCAGACGAGTCGAAGGCGCGCCGGAGGGCCGGCGCGATCCCGGCGGGCGCGGTCACCAGCTCGCCGGCGCCGCCAAGCGCCCGCACCACCTCGTCGTAGCGGGTGCCCGGGCGCAGGTCGGCGGCCACGTCGTAGCCGTAGACGGCCTGCATCGGGCCCTTTTCCAGGCCCCAGGCCGAGTTGTTGCCCACGATCATGACGACGGGCAGGTTATGCCGGACCAGGGTGTCCACGTCCATCAGAGACAGGCCAGCGGCGCCGTCGCCCAGCATCAGTACCACCTGGGACGAGGGATGCGCGATCCTGGCCGCCATCGCGTAGCCCAAGCCCGTCCCGAGGCAGCCGTAAGGGCCCGGGTCCAGCCACCGTCCTGGGAACGCCGGCTCGATGAGGCGGCCCGCGAAGGAGACGAAGTCGCCGCCGTCGCCGATGACCACCGCGTCGTCGTCGAGCTGCCGCAGCAGCTCGCCGTAGACCCGCATCGGGTGGACCGGATCCGCCTCGCTCTCAAGCAGCGGGGTGTCCGCGGCCGCCGCGGCGCGGGCCGCGCCGCGCAGCTGCGCCAGCCACTCCATGTCGCCCGCGGGGCGGGCGCCGCAGGCCTCGATGAGGGCGATGAAGAACAGGGACAGGTCACCGGACGCGGAGGCGGCGAGCGGCACGTGGCTGGCGATGCCGTCGGGGGAGTCCGCCACGTGGATGACGGCGGCGGGGGACTCCTTCGGGCCGAACGAGCCGTAGCGCAGCCGGAAGTCCAGCGGAACCCCGACCACAATCACCAGGTCGGCCTCGGCGAGCGCGAGTGAGCGAGCCCGGGTGACCAGCAGCGAGTGACCGCCAGGCAGCACGCCGCGGGCCTGGCCGTTCGCGATCACCGGGAGGCGCAGGGCCTCCGCGCACGTCCGGGCGGCGACGTCCGCGCCACCCAGCCAGACGTCTGAGCCGAGGGCGAGCACGGGACGGCGCGCCGTCGCGAGCAGCTCGGCGATCCGCGCCACGTCCATGGCGTCGGGCTGCTCTGGTGCGAACAAGGCGCCATCTGGGAAGTCGACGGCCGCCTCGCCGTAGATGGCTTCCAGCGGAAAGTCGACGAATACCGGGCCCCGGTGCGGGGCCGTCGCCAGGCGGAACGCCTCGTCAACCGACGCCGCCACGGACGCGGCGGCGTGCTCGGTCCAGGAGCGCTTGGTGACCGGGGCGAGCAGCGGGACGTGGTCCATTTCCTGCAGCGCCCCCTTGCCCCACAGGTAGTCGGGGGCGCGGCCGCCGAGGACGACGACCGGCGCGCCGTTGAACCACGCGGAGGTCACCGCGCTCACGCTGTTAGTGATCCCCGGGCCTGCCGTGACGACGGCGAGCCCGGGCGCACGGGTGAGGCGCGCGGTGCCCTCGGCGGCGAACACCGCGGTCTGCTCGTGCCGCACGTCCACCAGGCGCAGCGGCGGGTCGGCCTTGACCGCTCCGTCGTAGAGCGGGAAGACGTGCCCGCCGGAGAGAGTGAACATGGCCGTCACGCCGTACCGCTGTGCGACCGCGACGGCGTGCGCGCCCGCGTGTCCAGTTAGAGATCCCACTCGCCAGACGCTACCCGTGCGTCACAGTTTTGTGGAGGGGGGGCCAGGTGCGCCGCGGCGGCCCCAGTGCATGAATGTGCCGTTGGTGTCGCTATAGCAGTACCAAGGGCACATCCACCCAGTGCCGGGGCTGTGCCGCCGCCGGCCCCGTCCGCCCGCCGGAGGCGGTGCCCGGGCGGGGCAGGCAGCGCACGCCCCCGTTCCGGATCCCGGTTATTGACGACGGGATCCGGAACGGGTGCGTGCTTCGACTATCCCTCCAGGTGCGCCCCGACGCCGGCCGGCACCGGTGCGGGTGCGTCCTCCGGGTCCGCGGTGTACTGGTGCGGGAGGGTCTCGTCGGTGCCTTCTGGCACTCTGGCGGCCCTGAGGATCGGCGTCAGTATGACCGCGATCACGACGTTGATGATGATCGCGGTGATGCCGATGTAGATGCTGTGCCCGAACACGATGTCCGACGACCCCGCCCAGTGCGAGGTGGTCGCGTTCTTGACGTTGTACGCGGCGATCGTGCCGTAGATCATGCCAGCGAACCAGCCGGTGAGCAGGGCCCAGCGGTGGAACCAGCGGGTGTACAGGCCGCCGACAAGCATCGGGAAGATCTGCAGTATCCAGACGCCGCCGAGCAGCTGCAGGTTGATGGAGAACGTGTGCGGCAGTTCGACCGCGAATACCAGCGCGCCGAACTTGACCACGAGCGACGCCCACTGCGACATCCGGGTCTCAAGCGCCGGGCTGGCGTCCGGCTTGAAGAACTCCTTGAAGATGTTGCGGGTGAACAGGTTCGCGGCCGCGATCGCCATGATCGCGGCAGGCACGAGGGCGCCGATGATGATGCCGGCGAAGGCGATGCCGGTGAACCAGCTCGGGAACATGTGCTGGAACAGGTACGGCACCGCGAGCTGTGCGTTGCCCGCCTTCTTGACGTCCGCGGCCGTGACCGGGTCGGCGACCGCCATGTAGCCGAACAGCGCGATCAGGCCGAGCAGGACCGCGTAGGCGGGCAGTAGCGACATGTTCCGCTTGATGATGCCGCGCCGCTTCGAGGCCAGCGTGCCGGTGATGATATGCGGGTACACGAACAGCGCCATGGCGGAGCCGAGCGCCAGCGTCGCGAAGTCGAACTGGGTGCTGCCGGTGGACTTGGTGGTGGGGATGAACGTCCCGATGGGCTTGCCCGTTGCCGGGCTGATCGACGCGAAGTGCGTCTGGGCGGCACCGAAGATGTGCCCCCAGCCGCCCAGCCTGGTCGGAATGTAGAACACGGCCACGAGGACGAACACGTAGATGAGCGTGTCCTTGATGAACGCGATCGCGGCCGGTGCGCGCAGCCCGGAGACGTACGTGAAGATCGCCAGCACCAGGAAGGCGACGAACAGCGGCAGGTCCTTGACGTAGGTGTTGGTCGAGCTGGCGTTGACCCCCATGACGGTGAGCACCGCCTGGATGCCGACGAGTTGCAACGCGATATACGGCATCAGCGCCAGGATGCCGGTGAAGGCCATGGCCAGCGCCAGCCCGCGCGAGCCGTACCGGCCCCGAATGAAGTCACCGGGCGTGACCCAGTTATGCACCCGGCAGATCGACCACAGCCTGGGCAGGAAGATGAACGCGATCGGGTACGCCATGATGGTGTAGGAGACCGCGAAGAAGCCGATCGAACCCGAGCCGAACACCAGCGCGGGCACGGCGATGAACGTATAGGCGGTGTAGAGGTCGCCGCCGAGCAGGAACCACGTGATGAACGTGCCGAAGCCGCGGCCCGCCAGTCCCCACTCGTTCAGGTGCGCCATGACCGGCGGGCGGCGCCAGCGGGCCGCTAGGAAGCCGACCGCGGTGACGATGACGAAGAGGACGAGGACGATCGTGAACACGACGGTGTTGACGTTGCTCATTGCGCCACCTCCGCGTCGCTGACGGCAGAGCCGTCCGCCGGTGTCGCCAGCCTGCGCTGCAGCAGGGTGGCGAGCCAGAGCGCGATCGCCACGAGCGGCATGTAGGCCAGTAGATAGAAGTAGAAGAAGGGCCAGTCACCGATCTTCGGCGTGATATGGGCGTAGATCGGGACGATAAGCGTGCAGCAGATCGAAGCGGCGACCAGGACGAAGATCGCGGCCGACGTGATTGGGTGGGCCGCCATCGGGCGCTTCGCGTTAGTGATTGGGGGACCTTGCGGTCCGCTTGGCGTGCTGGGGGTTGTGTAGGGCTGATTCATCAGGTCCTCTCGGCGCTCTCGCACGGGTGGATGTGATGGAGATCACGTGATTCCAACCATGTTCGATCACCGGAGATGATTAGGCAATGCCCTAATGCGAACGATTGCTGATACGGCTACCTGATTGCCGGGGTGCCCCCAAGGCCGGATGCCCCCGTCACGGCCCCGGCCCCTCGGCGCAGCCTGGTGATGAACTTGTACCGGTCGCCCCGGTACCAGGACTGTGCCCACTCGACCGGCTCGCCGGTGGAGTCGATGGCGTGCCTGGACAGCAGCAGCAGCGGGATGCCGGGGTCCACGTCGAGGAGGCGGGCGTCGTGCGGGTCGGCGAGCACGGTCTCGATGGTCTCCTCGGCCTCGGCCAGCTGAATGCCGTACGCGGTGCGCAGCGTCTCGTACAGCGACGCGTGCCGCTCGAGCTGCCGCCGCAGGCCGGGGAAGCGGCGGGCGGGCAGGTGCGAGGTGTCGATGGACATCGGCTCGCCGTCGGCCAGCCGCAGCCGGTGGATGCGCAGCAGCCGCCCGCCGGGCCGCACGTCGAGTAGCGCGGCGAGCTGCTCGTCTGCCGTGACGTAGCCGATGTCGAGGATCTTGGTCTGCGGGTGCAGGCCGTGCTGGCGCATGCCCTCGGTGTAGCTTGCGAGCTCAAGCGGCTGTGCCACCTTGGGCTTGGCCACGAACGTGCCCTTGCCTTGCATGCGCAGCAGCCGTCCCTCGATCACCAGCTCGGCGAGCGCCTGCCTGACGGTGGTACGGGAGGTGCCGTAGAGCCGGGCGAGCTCACGCTCGGGCGGGACGGGGCTGCCCGGTGACATGGCCGCGGTGAAGTCAAGTAGCTGCTTCTTGACCTGGTAGTACTTGGGCAGCCGCAGCAGGGCGGGTGCCGACGCGGCGTCTCCGGCCGGGCGAGGCATGCCATCGTTGTCTTCGGCCGGCACTGGGAACGCGGTCATGAGTGGTACCTCCCCGCTCTTGCGGTGTTCCGGCCATGATGACAGTTATCTTCCGGGGGGGCGACCCCCCGTACCCCCGATGTTCCCCGCGGTTGGCCCTGATCGCAAAAAACGCGATTTTATCAGGGCCAGCCGCAGGGAACGAGGGCCGCGGGCGTCTTGGCATAATGCCAGGTCATGCCCGGGCATGGAAAATCTACCCGGGTGGCACGTGTCATCATGGGAGCGTGCCGACGCTCACCGACCTCGCAAGGAACCTCACCAGCCTGTCCGGGCCGGACCTGGAGTGGCTGCACTCCCTGGTGTCTGACTGGCAGCTTCTCGCCGACCTGTCGTTCGCCGACCTCATCTTGTGGGTGCCGCTGCGCGGGCCGGATGACGCGCTCGGCCCTGGCTGGGTGGCGGTGGCGCAGATGCGCCCGACGACCGGTCCGACCTCCTTTCCCGACGACGTGGTTGGCTCGCAGCTCGCCCCGGGTGAGCGGCCCGTGCTCGACACGGCGCGCGTCGAGCACCGCATCCACCGGGAGAGCGATCCCGACTGGACGTCCGGCGTTCCTGTGCGGGCGGAGGCCATCCCGGTGACGCGGGACGGCCGGGTGATCGCGGTCATCGAGCGGTCAACCAACTTGAACGGGGCGCGCACGCCGAGCCGGCTTGAGCTGACCTACCTGGCGGGCGCCGACGACCTGGCGCGGATGGTGTCCGAGGGCACGTTCCCCTACCCGGGCTTCGATACGTCCCAGGTCCGCTCGCCGCGGGTGGGCGACGGGCTGCTCAGGCTCGACACCTCGGGCCGGGTCACCTTCGCGAGCCCGAACGCGCAGTCCGCTTACCGCAGGCTCGGGTTCGCGGCGGACCTGATGAGCACCGAACTGGGCAGCGCGACGGCACAGCTTGCCGCGTCGGGCGCGCCGGTGGACGAGTCGCTGATGCTGGTGACGCGCGGCCGGGCCCCCCGGGAGACGGAGATCGACGTCAACGGCACGGTGGTGCAGCTGCGCTCCATCCCGCTCGTGGTGGGCGGGCAGCGGACGGGCGCGCTCGTCCTGGTGCGAGACGTCACCGAGCTGCGCCGCAGGGAACGGGAGCTGCTGACCAAGGAAGCGACGATCAGGGAGATACACCACCGGGTTAAGAACAACCTGCAGACCGTCGCCGCGTTGCTCCGCCTGCAGGCCAGGAGGCTACAGGCCCCCGAGGCGCGGGCGGCGCTCCATGAGGCGGTGCGCCGGGTGGGGTCGATCGCGATCGTGCACGAAACGCTGTCCCACGCTCCCGAGGAGATCGTGGACTTCGACGACATCGCTGACCGGGTGGCGATGATGGCCGGGGAGGTCTCCTCGCCGGAGGTGCGGGTGACGCCCAAGATCACTGGCCAGTTCGGCATGCTCCCGGCCACCGTGGCCACGCCGCTCGCGCTGGTGCTCACCGAGCTGCTGCAGAACGCGCTGCAGCACGGGTTCGGGCCGGCGCACCGCACGCCGGGCGGTGACGCCGGGATCATCGAGGTGCTGGCGCAGCGGGCGCCCGAGCTGCTCACCGTCACGGTGACGGACAGCGGCGCCGGGCTGCCGCCCGGATTCGATCTGGAGAACACGTCGAGCCTGGGCCTGCAGATCGTCAGGACCCTCGTGGAAGGGGAGCTCGGCGGGCGGATCAGCCTGCGCCCCCGCGACGGGGGAGGCACTACGGCGGTCGTCGACTTGCCGGTGCGCTACGAGCCTAAGTGAGCCGTCAGCAGTTGAGCCGTCAGCAGCCGGGCCGTCAGCAGCTGAGCCGCCATCGCCCGGGGGGAAGCCTCGTCCCCCGGGCCGCTTCCGGTTAGAGGCTAGACACCCGCACGGGCGCGCAGCCGGAGCGTGCGGCGCTTGAATGCCCGCCGCTCGTCCTCGCTCATACCGCCCCAGACCCCCGCGTCCTGGCCGGAATCGATAGCCCAGCTGAGGCAGTCGTCAAGCACCTTGCAGCGACGGCAGACCTGCTTGGCCTCTGCGATCTGGGTAAGCGCGGGCCCGCTGTTTCCGATCGGGAAAAACAGCTCTGGATCTACCTCACGACAGGCGGCGATGTGGCGCCAGTCCATGGAGTCCCCTTCTTGGCGTGGCGGCTGGTCATCGGTGCGGTCCGCCACGCACACTCAGTGCTTGTGAAGTAATTCACGAGCTAAGCGACATACCGGGAATGTCGTATATTCCCGATCTTTTGATGCCACGCGGACCGCGGCCAGGCTCGGTAGAGCCCGTCACGACCCAAGGTGACGTACTCGCGTCAGCCGTGTTCGAACGCGCTAAGTTGCGTCGCCTCGGGCACCGGAACTAGCCTCTCAACAGGGCACAGTCAGCGCAAGAGGGCGCGGCCAACAGGCAAGCTTAAATTTATGTCAGATCCATCACAGTAAGGGATCTAAATCACACTACGCGGCTCTTATCCCACAGGAGACAGGCTGCGCACCCATCGAGAACCATGCTACGGGTGACACCGGGTCCGAACAAGGTTCCGAGGAAACGCCCGGCGTGCGGTAACGCGATAACGCGCAGGGCATCCGGCACAAATCGGAACGTGACCGCCTCGGTCTCGCCCAGGTACTCGCCGTCGATATGGTAGGCAATCGGGCGGTCGGCCTCGAAGGCCAGCTCATGAAGCGCGGACGCACTGACCACGTCGCGCCCGCCGGGCAGTTCCTCGCTTCTCGATTGCATCATGTGCCCGAGAGCGGCCAGCGTGGTGAGGGTGCGCATCCGCCGCAGCGCGAACAGGTCAAGCCCGGAGCTGAAGTCCCCCTGCGGCGCCGTCCGGACCGGGCGGCTGCCCAGGTACGTCCACGGCGAGCTGTTGGTGACCACGCCCATGAACAGGCCGTTCACCGGCGGCTGGCCGGGGACGCGCAGGGTGAGGGCCGGGCGGCGCCGGTCGGTCCGGTAGTACCTGCGCACCGCGGTCCGCAGGTAGGCCGCCGCCGAGGCCCGGCGGCCGCGCGCCCGCTGCCGCTCCATGTCCCCGATGACCTCAGCGTCGACCCCGAGGCCGGCGCTGAACGTGAAGTACCGGTCGTCGGCCAGGCCGAGCCCGATCTTGCGCTGTTGCCCGGCGGCGACGGCGGCCAGGATGCGCTGTACCGCGCCGCCTGCGTCGGGCGGCAGCCCGAGCGTGCGCGCGAACACGTTGGCGCTGCCGCCTGGGATGGGGGCGAGGGCGGGCCGCTCCGCCGGGCTCGGCACTTGCATGAGCCCGTTGACCACCTCGTTCACCGTGCCGTCACCGCTGAACGTGATGACCAGGTCGTACCGGTCCGCCGCGGAGTCGGCGGCGAGCTGGCCGGCGTGGCCGCGATACTGTGTTTGCCTGGTAGCGAGGTCAAGCCGGGAGCCGAGCGCGCGGACGACCAGGCCGGCATCCCGTCCGGTCATGGAAGTCGCGCGTGGATTGATTATCAGCAGCGCGCGCACGTTGCTCAGGTTAACGGTGCCGTGAAGGATGCGAGACTATGGGTATGCGTTTCATGGCCGCCGCGGCACAGGCCGCCGAGGCGCTCGGCCTGGTCGTGGTGATCGTGCTCAACGTGATCGACTCCGCGTCAGGCAACACCTGGACGGCCTCCAATGCGATCGCGCAGATCGTGTTCGAGGCCGCGGTAGCGGCCGGCTTGGCCTGGATCGCGCTGGGGATCGCCCGCGCCCGGCCGTGGAGTCGCACCCCGGCGGTGCTGACCCAGGTGTTCACCGGCCTGATCGCCATCTGGCTGCTGCAGGCCCACCGGTACGCCTGGGGGATTCCCGCCCTGCTCCTGGCCATCGCCGGCCTCGCCGGACTAGTCGCGCCGTCGAGCTGGCAGGCCCTGGCGCGCCGCGACTAGCCTGCCCTAGTCGTCGACGGTGAGCCCGTCCCGCAGCTGAGCGAGCGTCCTGGCGAGCAGCCGGGACACGTGCATCTGGGAGATGCCGAGCTCGGCCGCGATCTGCGACTGGGTCATGTTCCCGAAGAACCGCAGCAGCAGGATCTTCTTCTCCCGCGGCGGCAGCCGCTCAAGTAGCGGCTTGAGCGACTCGCGGTACTCCACGCCCTCCAGGGCTTCGTCGACCATGCCGAGCGAGTCGGCCACCGCTGGCGCGTCCTCGTCACCCGAGTCGGGCGCGTCAAGCGACACCGTGGAGTACGCGTTGGCCGACTCAAGGCCCTCGAGTACTTCTTCTTCTGACATCTGCAGGTGCGCCGCGAGCTCGCTGACGGTTGGCGCGCGGCCTTCCCGCTGGGCAAGCTCACCGATCGCCTTGGTCAGCGACAGCTTGAGCTCCTGGAGCCGTCGCGGCACCCGGACGGCCCACCCCTTGTCCCTGAAGTGGCGCTTGATCTCGCCGACGATGGTCGGCGTGGCGTAAGTGGAGAACTCGACGCCTCGCTCCAGGTCGAACCGGTCGATGGACTTGATCAGCCCGATGGTCGCGACCTGGGTAAGGTCGTCGAGCCACTCGCCCCGGTTGCGAAACCGGCGTGCCAGGTATTCGACGAGGGGCAGGTGCAGCTCGACCAGCGTGGCCCTGATCCTGGCGCGCTCGGGGTCGCCGACAGGCAGCGTGGTGAGCCGCTCGAACAGCTCCCTGGCCTGCGTGCGGTCGGGCGAGGAGTGCTCGGACCGCGGCTGCGGTGGCGGGAGTTCCTCACTCACCGTGACCTCAACCTCGAACTCGTCAGTCACCTGGACCTCGTATTCGCTGCTCAACTCATCCGCCCCGGCGCTTGGCGAGGACGATGGAGACCCGGTCGTCCGAGTCGAGCCTGGAGTCGACGGAGCCTGCCAGCGCGGACAGCACGGTCCAGGCGAACGTGTCGCGGGCGGGCTTCCTCGCCTCCGCCGCGGTCACCGACACGGTGATGGTCACCAGGTCGGCGCCGAGCTCAAAGACGCATTCCAGGTCGGTGCCAGGGATGGCCTGAGTGAGCAGCATCGCGCATGCCTCGTCGATCGCGATGCGCAGGTCCTCGATCTCGTCGAGGGTGAAGTCCAGCCGGGCGGCGAGCCCGGCGGCGGCGGTACGCAGCACGGACAGGTAGGCGCTCTCGGCCGGCATCTTGACCTGTACGAAATCTGCCGTCTCGCGGCCACCAGGTGGTGCCGTCGGCGTGGCGGTGTCTTCGGTCACGTCTCTCCGTTAGTCATCTCACGGGACCGGCGGTGCGTGCCGGCCACTGATTGCAACTTACCGTGTCCGCGAAACAGAACGGCAGCGCCGCCCCCGTACGGGGGTAGCGCTGCCGCATGAAAGGTGCGAAACCAGCCGTAGCTGGCCTGATGGCCGGGTTGTCCCGGGGCTAGCCCTGCTTGGTTTCCCAGAAGATCTTGGAGATCTCCTCGATCTTGGCGAGCAGCTTGTCGGCCGTCTCGACGTCGACCGAGCCCTTGGTGCCGCCGGCCCCCGCCAACTTGGTGGCCTCGTTGAACAGCGTGTTCAGCTGGGGGTACTTCTCGAAGTGCGGTGGCTTGAAGTAGTCAGTCCACAGCACCCACAGGTGGTGCTTGACGAGTTCGGAGCGCTGCTCCTTGATGAAGATGGCCCGAGCACGGAACGCCGGGTCCTCGTTGGCGGCGTACTTCTCCGCGATGGCCTTGACGGACTGTGCCTCGATAAGCGCCTGGGCGGGGTCGTAGACGCCGCAGGGCAGGTCGCAGTGGGCGTGAGCGACGGACTTCGGCGCGAGCAGCCGGGTGAGCAACCTCATCGATTCCCTTTCTCCGTACCAGAACAGTAAGTTTGCTGTCCCGACACTACTCTGCCTCGCGGGAGTTAAACGTGCGTGGCTGCCTTAAGCGCTGGCCCCTGCTTCGCGTCGCGGTCGCGGAACAGTCCATGCTGCCTGCCCTGCGCCCGGGCGACTGGCTGCTCGCCTGGCGCACCACCCGGGTCCGCCCTGGCCAGGTCGTGCTCGCCTGGCACCCGGAGCGCCCCGGCCTGCTGCTCGTCAAGCGGGCCGCATGGCGAGTGGAGGGGGACGGGGAGGTGGGTGGGGGCTGGTGGCTGGCGTCGGACAACCCCGCCGCTGGCGCGGTCGACAGCGCCCGCTTCGGCCCGGTGCCCCAGGAACTGATCGCCGGACGGGTCCTCGGCCGCTACTGGCCTCTTCGCCGTTCACGCTGACCGCCAGGCTCATCCAACACGTACGCAGCTGACCACGACCGGCGCGCCCGTGTCCCGGTTCAGTGCCGGGGGGCGGGCGGCAGGTCATCCGCTTCCGCGGACTGCCGGTTGACCAGGTCGAGCATTGCCGCCCGCGGCAGCCGCGCCGCCATCGCCCAGAAGTAGACCAGCAGGCTGAACCCGGCCACCACCAGCATGTCCCACCAGAACGGGATGTTGCCGGTGCTCGTCGGCGGCAGCGGCGTCGCCGAGGACTGGCCGCTGTACTGGCCCTGCCAGGAGATGATGCCCATGCCGATGATGTAGACCGGCAGCCACGTGGCCGGTTTCCAGTCGAGCGGCGGCCGCTGCCGGTCGAACGCCATCGAGATGCCGATCAGCACGTAGCCGATTACCAGGACGATGCCGAGCTTCCACAGCACCTCGAAGCCGGACCAGTAGATGATCAGGTTGGCGATGACGAACGCGAGCGGCGCCATCACCGACGCGGCCGGCAGCCGGTAGGGGCGGTCGGCCTCGGGGACCTGGCGGCGGAACGCGCCAAGTGACAGCGGCGCTCCCGCGTACATCAGCACGCTCGCGGACGTGACCAGCCCGACGAGGGACTTCCAGCTCGGGAAGGGCAGCAGGAACACCAGGCCGAACAGGAAGGCGAAGATCAGGCTGACCCACGGGATGCCGCGCCGGTCGACCTTGGCGAAGACCTGCGGGTAGTACCGGTTCCTCGCCAGGCCGTAGCCGACGCGCGAGGTGGAGGTCACGTAGATCAGCCCGGTGCCGAACGGGGAGACGACCGCGTCGATCCGCAGCAGCGTCGCCAGCCAGCCCAGTGCGACCGCGCCCGCGGCGAAGGCGAACGGCCCGGACTCGAGGCCCGGGTCGTTTCCGGTCGCGGCCCAGCCGTGGGCGAGCAGGCCGGGCGTCAGCGCCCCGATGTAGACGACCTGCAGCAGGACGTAGATCAGGGTGCCGAGCAGCACCGCCAGGATGATCGCCCGTGGCAGGTTCCGCTGCGGGTTCTTGATCTCGCCCGCTAGCTGGTCGGCCTGCTCGAAGCCGAGGTAAGCGAACACGATTCCTGCCGACGGGATCGCACCGAACAGCGCCTTGACGCCGTACGGCATGAAGCCGCCGTGCGAGCCGAAGTTGCTGCCTTTGAACTGGGTGAACAGCACGATGATGGTGAAGATGGGAATCGCCACCTTCCACCAGGTGATCCCGCTGTTCACCTTGCTGAACAGGCGCATGGCGAAGAAGTTGAGCGCGGTGAAGATCGCAAGCAGCAGGGCGGTCAGCGCGAAGCCGAGCCCGGTGGTGATCCCGGTCGTCGTGTTGTAGACGCTCGGCCAGTAATAGGAGGCGTACTGCATGACCGCGAAGCACTCGATCGGCGCCACGGTGACCGCCTGCACCCAGGAGAAGAAGCCGAACGAGATGCCCGCGACGCTGCCGTACGCGTAGTGCGGGAAGCGCGCGGTCCCGCCGGCCACCGGGTACATCGCGCCGAGCTCGGCGTGGACCAGGGCCAGGATGATGATCGCGATACCGGCGATGACCCAGCCGAGCAGCGCCGCGGTGCCGGCCGCCGCCGCGGCCAGCCAGGCGCCGAACAGCCAGCCTGAGCCGATGATGGATGTCTCGGAGGCCCAGGTGGCCCCGATCAGCCCCATCTCCCGCTTGAGGCCGACGTCCGTTGGCCTGGTGACGGTGGCGGTAGCACCAGTTTCATCAGCCATAACGGAGCCCCCTTCTCGCTGCCGAGCAGCGAGCGTCTCAAAACTGGATTTGGTTACCTGTCTGCTCGCCTTTAACTTCCGACAATAACTCCACTGAACGTAAGAACTCCAGCACTCTCCGTAGTCAAAGGTCACTGGGAACGCGAAGAACCCCGCCACCTGGGAGGTGGCGGGGTTCTTCGGTGCTTGCCGTGCGCGGACTAGATGAGCGTCTCCGGCGGCACGTCCTTCTCCGCGGCCTGCGCGTTGACCAGCGCGAGCATCTCCTCGCGGGGCAGCTTGGTGTACAGCGCCCAGTAGTAGATGCCGAGGCTGAACGCCGCGATGATCACCAGGTCCCACCAGAGCCCGATCGTGTTGGTGTTCACCGGCGCGAGCTTCGCGCCGCCGCCGTACTGGCCGAGCCACGAGATGACGCCAAGGCCGATCAGGTAGACCGGCAGCCAGCTGCCGGCCTTCACCTCCGCAATGCCCATCTTCGGCCGCTGCGGGTCGAAGGCCATGCAGACGCCGATGATGACGTAGCCGATGACGATGCAGATGCCGAGCTTCCAGATGACCTCGAAGCCGGACCAGTAGATGATGAAGTTGGCGATGATGAACCCGGCCGGAGCCCAGACACCCGCCGCGCCGAGCCGGTAGGGCCGGACCGCGTCGGGCACCTGGCCGCGGAACGCGCCAAGCGACAGCGGCGCGCCCGCGTACATGAGCACCGAGGCGCCGGTGACCAGGCCGACCAGCGAGTGCCAGCTCGGGAACGGCAGCAGGAAGACCAGGCCGGCCAGGAACGCGAGGATCAGGCTGGCCCACGGCACGCCGCGGCTGTCCACGCGGGACAGGATCGACGGGTAGTAGCGGTTGCGGGCGAGGCCGTAGCTGACGCGCGAGGACGACGTCTGGTAGATGAGCCCGGTGCCGAACGGGGAGACGATCGCGTCGATCCGGAGGATGAACGCGAGCCAGGACAGGCCGATGACGCCCGCCAGGCCGGCGAACGGACCGGAGGTGACGGTGGCGATGGTCCCGTTGCAGGTGCCGGTCGCCGGGCAGACCAGGCCGGTCCAGCCGTGGCTGAGCGTCAGAATCGCCGGGTCCATCGCGGCGATGAAGACGATCTGCAGCAGGATGTAGATCGCGGTGCCGATGGCCACCGCGGTGATGATGGCCCGCGGCAGGTTCTTCTGCGCGTCCTTGATCTCGCCCGCGAGCTGGTCGGCCTGCTCGAAGCCGAGGTAGGAGAACACGACGCCGGCGCCGACGACCGCCGACAGCACGCCCTTGATGCCGGTCGGCATGAACCCGCCGCTGTTGGAGGCAGAGCCGAAGTTGCCACCGTGGAACTTGAAGAGCAGCACGATGATGGTGAAGACCGGGATGGCGATCTTCCACCACATGAGCCCGCTGTTGACGTTCGCCAGGTACTTGATGCCGAGGAAGTTCAGCCCGGTGAACATGATCATCAAGACGATGGTCAGGAGGAACCCGGTAGTGGTGACGTTCCCCGTGTCGTGGTTGTAAACGGCCGGCACCCAGTGCGACAGGTAGTTCATGACCGCGAAGCACTCGATCGGCGCGACGGTCACGGCCTGCAGCCAGGAGAAGAAGCCGAACGACATGCCCGCGAAGGATCCGAACGCGAAGTGCGGGAACCGCGCGGTGCCGCCTGACACCGGGTACATCGCGCCGAGCTCGGCGTGGATCAGGCCGAGGATGACGACCGCGACGCCGCCGATGACCCAGGCGATGATCGCCGCCGGGCCAGCGGCCTGCGCGGCGTAAAGCGCCCCGAACAGCCAGCCGGAGCCGATGATCGAGCTCTCCGACGCCCAGACGGCGCCGATGAACCCCACCTCCCGCTTAAGGCCGACGTCGGCCGGGCTGGAGACAGCCGCGGAGCCAGTTTCAGTTGCCATGATCGATAGCTCTTTTCTCGTTTCTCGATCGCGCCCCGAGGGGCCGTGCCACGCGTCCTGCGGGATCCCGCTGGAACAGGTGAGCGTTCAGTTGTGCAGAGTGAGGAACATCGTAGAGATCTTCTACAGACATGAGAAGACTTGTCCGGGATTCGGTTCTATAACGCAGGTCATGGCGCTGTGTCAGGTAAACAAGCGTTAATGACGCATCTGTCAGGTAACGTTCCCATATCCTGGAAATTGCCGATCGGTTTCACGTTTCCCGATGTTTTATCCGGAGCGGATGCGGGCATATGGAACCGGCAATCGCTTGTGAACGGATTCACGAGTCTGGCGGGCACAGGAAAACTCGGCCGCCATTGCGGACGTGCGACTGCGGGCGCGCTCAGGCGCCGGGTTCCTCGACGCGCTTGCGGGCCCGGTACGCGATCACGTTGGCCCGGCTTGCGCACCGGTCCGAGCAGTACCGCCTGGTGCGGCCGGCCGAGGTATCGATGAACACGCCGGAGCAGGGTGCCGCCTGGCACACGCCGAACCGGTCGATGCCAAGCTCAGTGAGCCGGACCGCGAGGCCCATGGCCGCGCCGGCCGCGTACTTGTCGGACACCGAGCCGCTCTCCGTGTAGTGCACGTGCCAGGGCTGCCCGTCATGCCCGGACAGCTGCGGATGGACCGGGTACTGAATGAGCAGCTCGTTCAGCCGGGCGGCGGCGTCCGCGCCGTTCCCTTGCGAGCAGGCCACGAAGAAGCCGCGGAACTCGTCCCTGAGCATGCGGAGCGCGTCCAGGTCGCCGCGCGAGATGCCATGGCTGAGGTGCTCCCGGTCGGCCACCAGGGAATGAAGCCCGTCCATCGACGTGAGCAGGTCGCCGCCCTCGTGCCCGAGGCTGGCGGTGTTCACCAGCCGCACGGCGAGTTCAGCATAAGATGACAGGTCCACGCGCGAAACCCCGCTGTGGTGGTGAGAGTTCTGTAATAGTCTGGTCCCGGTCATGAGTATTACAGAACGGGGCTGGCGACGCTAGCCGCCAGCCGCTCATGGCACAATATCCCAACGGGCAACCCCCGTAGCAGGAGTGATCACCGTCCGTGAGCCGGGCTGGTGCGCCAACACGCAGTCGCACCCCGGCAGCACGGCAGACCTGTCACCTGTAGCGCAGAATTTTGGGGGTTAACCGTGGCCGACGAGGCTGCTTTTTCCCGTTACCTGTCCTCCCTGGACGATGACCCGGTGTTCGCCATGCACCGGGGCGGCAAGATCGACGTCAACCCGAGCGTGGACGTGCCCGACCGGGCCGCGCTCGCCATGGCCTACACGCCGGGCGTCGCCCGGGTGTGCAGCGCGATCGCCGACGAGCCCGAGCTGGCGAGCGAGTACACCTGGACGGGCAACACCGTCGCCGTGGTGAGCGACGGCACCGCCGTGCTCGGCCTCGGCGACATCGGGCCCGCCGCCGCCATGCCCGTCATGGAGGGCAAGGCGCTGCTGTTCAAGAAGTTCGCCGGCATCAACGCGGTGCCGGTCTGCATCGACGTCACGGACACCGACGACGTGGTGCGGGTGGTCGCCGCACTCGCGCCGAGCTTCGGCGGCATCAACCTCGAGGACATCTCCGCGCCGCGCTGCTTCGAGATCGAGGACCGGCTCCGGGCCATGCTCGACATCCCCGTCTTCCACGACGACCAGCACGGGACCGCGATCGTCACGCTCGCCGCGCTGCGCGGCGCCGCCCGCGTGGTCGGCAAGGAGCTCGCCGCGATGCGCGCCGTGGTCTGCGGGGCGGGCGCGTCCGGGATCGCGGTGTCGAAGATCCTGCTCGCCGCGGGCATCGGCGAGCTCGCCGTCGCCGACAGCAAGGGCATGATCTATCACGGCCGCGACGGGCTGAACCCGGTGAAGGCCGCGCTGGCCGAGGTGACCAACGCGTCCGGGCACGCCGGCTCGGTGGAGTCGGCCCTGCGCGGGGCGGACGTCTTCATCGGCCTGTCGGGCAGTGTCCTGCCCGAGGCGGCCGTCAGCCGGATGGCACCGGGCGCGATCGCGTTCCTGCTCTCCAACCCAGAGCCGGAGATCCACCCGGACATCGCGCGGCGGCACGTGTCCGTGGTGGCGACCGGGCGCAGCGACTTCCCCAACCAGATCAACAACTCGCTGGCCTTCCCCGGCGTCTTCCGCGCCGCCCTGGACGTCCGGGCGACCACGATCACGGAGAACATGAAGCTGGCGGCCGCTGGGGCGCTCGCGGACCTGGTCGGTGACGACGCTACGGCGGACTACGTCATCCCTGGCCAGTTCGACCCCCGGGTCGCGCCTGCGGTCACCGCCGCCGTCGCCGCCCAGGCGCGGATCGACGGGGTTGCTCGACGGTAACTCGCGTCCCGGTGGTGCGGGCCGCGGCTTGCGGGGGTCCGGCGGGACAAGTCCGCTGAGCACAAATCGCTCAGCAGAACGTCCCGGCGGACCCCCGCCGCGCCACGGTCCTCCCGTCGCGGGAGGGGCCTATTCCGCTTCTGCGGCCTGCCGGTAGGGTCTTGATCATGTTCGCTGTCTATGCCGCGCGTATCGATGCAGAGAGCCCCCTGAATGGCCTGGAGGCGGGGGAGCGGCCCGATCCGGAGCCTGCGGCGGGATGGGCCACCGTTACCGTCAAGGCGACGGCGCTGAATCACCACGATGTGTGGTCGCTGCGCGGGGTTGGGCTGCCGGCTGACCGGCTGCCGATGATCCTCGGCTGTGATGCCGCTGGGGTGGACGAGGACGGCAACGCCGTGGTCGTGCACGCGGTGATCGGGGACGCTAACGCGGGGGGCGGGGACGAGACTTTGGACCCGCGCCGCTCTTTGCTCTCTGAGCGGTATCAGGGGACCTTTGCGGAGAAGGTCATGGTGCCTAAGGCGAACCTGGTGCCTAAGCCGGCCGCGCTCTCCTTTGAGGAGGCGGCGTGCCTGCCGACCGCTTACCTGACGGCCTACAAGATGCTGTTCGAGAAGTCGGGCGTGCAGCCTGGGTCCACGATCCTCGTGCAGGGCGCGGGCGGCGGGGTGGCGACCGCGCTGATCTTGCTGGGGCGGGCGGCTGGGTACCGGATGTGGGTGACCAGCCGGTCGGAGGCTAAGCAGGAGGCGGCGGTCAAGCTTGGGGCCGACCAGGCCTTCGCGACCGGGGCGCGGCTGCCTGAGCGGGTCGACGTGGTCATGGAGACGGTGGGGCAGGCGACGTGGTCGCATTCCGTGCGCTCGCTGAAGCCGGGCGGGCGGATCGTGATCTCCGGCGCCACCAGCGGCGACGTGCCGCCCGCCGAGCTCACCCGGATCTTCTTCACCCAGCTGTCCGTGGTCGGGTCGACGATGGGTACCCGGGATCAGCTTGGGCGGCTGCTCCGCTTCTGCGAGCAGACCGGGACCCGTCCGCTGATCGACCGGGTCATCCCGCTCGCGAACGCCCGCGACGGCTTCGCCGCGATGATCGACGGGACGCAGACGGGCAAGATCGTCTTCACTCCGTAGTTTCTCCGCTTGCTTGCTTCGGGGGTACTGCGGGTTACCTGCAAGATTCGCCGCGAGACGCCAGGATCGGTACGGTCGGTTAGGTGACAAGCGAGAACAACGACACCAGTTCACCTGACCCGTCGGAAGCTCGCGAGGAGCAGGAAAGCGCTCCGGTCGGGTCGGGAACCTTTCCATCGGCGCCACCTACGGCGCCGATGCCAGCGCTGCCAGAGCCAGGCGGCCCGGTCGGCTCTGAGACGGTTACGCCGCCCCCTCCACCGGCGCCTCTTCCTCCCCCGGCGACGACACCGCGCGCCGGGCAGACCGTCTACGCCACCAGCGGCGTTTACGGCAGGCAGGCCGCCCCGCCGCGGCGCAGAAGCCGGCGTGGGCTGATCCTGCTTGTCACCTCCGGCGTGCTCGCCGCGGCCGTGGTGGCCGCCCTGCTCGTGGTGGTGGTGTTCAAGCCGGGCAGCGGTACCCCCGCGTACGGCCTGGTGCCCACCGGGTCCAACGCGCAGCAGGACGGAGAGCAGGTCGCCGCGGCGTTCCTCGACGCCTGGCAGGCGGGCGACCTAACGAAGGCTGGCAACTACACCAACCATCCGGCCGCTGCCACGGCCGCGCTCGCGACGTACGCGAAGTACCTGAACCTGGGGACGTTCAGCGCGGCGGCCGCCAACGTGGCCAGCGCGCCGGGGGCGACGGCCGCACAGCCACGGGAGACCGTCACGTTCGCGGTGCGGGCGTCGGTCGCCGCGGGCAGCGGCAAGACGGCGCAGCGCGGCACGTGGGCCTACCATTCCTCGCTCGTCGCTTACCAGCAGGCGAACTCGTCCGTCTGGTTCGTCGCCTGGCAGCCCGCCGTGGTCGCGCCGAACCTGACCGCGGCCACCCACTTGGCGGCCGTCCAGGTGCCCCCAACCGTCAGCATGGTCACGGACGCCGACGGCCAGAGCCTCACCCGCTACGGCGACCCCGGGCTGAGCACCATCGCGGGCCTGCTGAAGAACTCGGCGCCGGCCAGCGAAGGCGCCAAGCCGGGGCTGGACGTTGAGATCGTGACCAACGCGGGCAAGCCGCTGGCCAACAGCCAGGCGCCGCTTATCGCGCCCGGCAGCTACCCGACGCTCTCCACCACGATTAATCAGCAGGCGGAGCAGGCGGCGCGGGCCGCGGTGGCCATGCACGGCCAGAGCTCGATGATCGTGATCCAGCCGTCCACTGGCCAGATCCTCGCCATCGCCAACAATGCGGGGCAGAACGACTTCGCGCTGACCGCCAAGGTCGCTCCTGGGTCGACGATGAAGGTCATCACGTCCGCGGCGCTGCTGAACACAGGGGTGCTGACACCGCAGAGTCCGGTCGCGTGTCCTTCGGCCTTCACCATCACGGGCATCACCTACCACAACGACCAGGGCGAAACCTTGCCACCAGGGACGCCGTTCATTACCGACTTCGCGCAGTCGTGCAACAACGCGTTCACCACGCAGTGGTCGCACCTTTCCGGGCTGCTCGCGAGCACGGCGAAGGACTACTTCGGCCTGAACCAGAAGTGGGACATCGGCATCGGCGGGCTCTCCGCGTCGTACTTCAACGCGCCGGCCAGCGCGTCAGGGTCAGAGCTAGCGCAAGAGGCGTTCGGTGAGGGCTCGCTCGTCGCGTCGCCGATCGCGATGGCCTCGGTGGCGGCGACGGTGGACACCGGGACCTTCAAGCAGCCGATCCTCACGCCGAAGGCCGCGCAGGTGACCGCGAAGCCGCTGCCGGCCGCCACTGACGCCGACCTCAAGCAGATGATGCGCGCGGTGGTGACCAGCGGCACGGCCGCCGGGCTCGGCTTCGGGCCGACCGTCTACGCGAAGACGGGCACCGCCGACATCCAGGGCCAGGACCAGCCCAACAGCTGGCTGATCGCCTTCGACCCGACCAAGGACATCGCGGTCGCCTGCCTGGTCGTCAACGCCGGCTACGGCGCGCAGTTCGCGGGCCCGGAGGTGGCGGCCTTCCTCCAGGCCTACGGCGGCTAGTCTTTCTCCCGGTCTTCCGGGGAGTCCGGCGGCCCGGCAGGCTCGCCGGCCGCCTGGGATCCCGCGGGCGCTGGCGGCGCAGGAGGCGCGGGCGGCGCGGGCGGCGCAGGGGGCTCTGGGACGTCCGAGGGCGCCGGGGACGGTGCGCCGTCGGCGGAGGGCGCATGGTGGATGTCGAAGACCTCGGCGCGGATGCGGTCGAGGGTGTCGGCGAGGATGTCCCGCAGGGTGGGGATGACGTCGCTCTCCAGAATCGACTCCGAGTCCCACGCCACGCCGCGCAGGTCGGACACGAAGTCGCGGGCGAGGCGCTCGAAGTCGCGGAGCGCGCCCAGGTCATGCTGGCCGGACCAGCCGGCCCAGCGGCCGCCCCACTCGGACCAGTTGCCCCAGGCGCCGCTCCACTGCTCGCGAGTGTCGTCCCGCAGGCGTGACGCCTCCTCACGGATGCGCTGTGCGTGCGCGAACGCCTCCTCGCGGGCGCGACGTCCCTGCTCGCGGGCCTGGCGCGTCCGCTCGCGGGCGGCCTCAGCGGCCTCCCGCGCGCTTTCCTTGGCGCTTTCCTTGGCGCTTTCCTTGACGGTGCGGGCTTGCTCGCGCGCCTGGTCCCTGGAGTCGCGCTCCGCGTGGCGCATCTCGCGGGCGGCCCGGGTCAGTTCCTCGCGGAGGCTGCGGACGGTGTCCCTGACGTCCTCGCGGACCTCGCGGACGATGTCGCTGACGGAGGCGGACAGCTCCTCCTCGAGCTCGTCGAGCTCGTCGCCGCGGTTGCGCAGCTCCTCGCGGCCTGCCTCGGTGATCCGGTAGACCTTGCGCCCGTTCTCCTCGTCGTGAGTGACGAGGCCCTCTTCCTCAAGGCGGGCCAGCCTCGGGTAGATGGTGCCGGGTGATGGAGCGTAGACGCCCATGAAGCGGTCACGGAGCAGCCGGATCACTTCATAGCCGTGCCTTGGCTCCTCGTCGAGCAGGCGCAGCAGGTACAGCCGCAGGCGTCCATGGCGGAAAACCGGGGTCATCGGGTCTTGCTCTCCATCCCTACCGGCGCGCGTCGCAGCAGCGTGACCGCGCCGGACATGGTGGTTACGGACACATGTCCGGTACCAGCGCCCACGTTACCGCGAACGGTGTGCGACGCAGGCGCCTTGAAGACGCGCAGTGAATCGAATTCTGTTCTCACCGGGCCGGACGTGGACTGCAGGCGCACCTCCGCATCGCTGTCGGCGGGCAGCCGCAGCGTGACGTCGCCGGACATCGTGCTGACATGGATGCCGCCGGCCGTGTTCAGCCTGACGTCAGCCGTTACCTGGCCGCTCATGGTGGTGGCGTCAAGCGAGTCAAGCACCCCGCCGGCCAGCGTGAGCCCGCCGGACATGGACTTGAGGTGGACGGCGCCGTCGACGTCGCAGGCAGCGAGCTCGCCGGACATCGTCTCCGCTTCCACGTCCCCGGTGACACCATCGAGGGTGATGTCACCGGACATGCCCTTGATCGACGCGCCGGAGCGCAGTCCGGACACGATCGCCGACGCGCTGAGCACACCGAGCTGGATCGGGCACTCGGCGGGCACGGTCAGTGTGACCGCGACGCTGTCCTTGCGCGGCTTCAGGAACTGGAGCAGGCCGTCCCAGGACAGCTGCTCGTAGCTGACGGTCAGCACCCCGTCCTCGATGCTGACCTGGAGCGGTCTCCCGGATAGCTCACTCACCGCGAGCGCTGCCCGGCCCGGTGCACTCGCCTCTTCGCCGGGCCGGGGCCTTGGGGTCGTCTCCCCGGGGGACGACCGCTTGTCGTCGGACGCGAGCACCGCGACGGTGCCGGCGATAAGGCGCACGTGCAGCGCCATCACGTCGTCGAACTCAAGCGTCGTCGGCGCGTCAACGGTCCAGCGCGTCATCGCGGTCCTCCAGGGCGAGACATCTTCACGATCTACCGGCATGCGGTCTACTGACCACGATATATCGTGTTGAGGCAAAGTCAAGATGTATCGCGTCCATGTGACGGCGCGACCCCCGGGCGCTCCCCGTCGTGATGGGACGGGCTACCCGGGGGCGAAGACACGCGCACGTTCGGAATGATGGCTTAGCTAGTCCTCGTCCCCGGAATCCGCTTCCGACTGGTCAGCGTCCAGCCGCGCCAGCCACGACGCGAGCCGGTCAACCGCCGTCTCGAATTCCGGGTTGAGGTCGACGAAATCGCGCAGCCGCTCGGCCAGCCAGGACACGCTGACTTGCTCGTCGCCGCGACGCTCGTCGAGCTCCTCGATTCCGGCGTCGGTGAAGTACATCGCTAGCCCCCCGCGACTGCCTTCTCGATCAGTTCACGGTGCGTCGCCGCGTGCACCTTGGCGGAGCCGAACGCGGGTGCCGAGCTCGCCGGCAGCGAGACCAGCCTGGGCAGCCGGCCGATCACGTCGGAGGCCGGCAGGCGAAGCGCCATCCGGGGCCAGGCGCCCTGGTTCTCCGGCTCTTCCTGGCACCAGACCAGCTCGACGTCGCTGGGGTACCGGGAGAGTTCCTCCCGCAGCTCCTGCGCTGGGATCGGGTAGAGCCGCTCGACCCGGACGATCGCGGTGTTCGTGGCGCCCAGCTTGTCGCGGTGCTCGGCGAGGTCGTAGTAGATCTTGCCGGTGCACAGCACGACCCGACGGACCCGGCTCCCGTCCAACCCGGCGGGCTCGCCGATCAGCGGCCGGAAGGAACCCTGGGTGAAGTCCGCCGCCGCCGAGGTCGCGGCCTTGAGGCGGAGCAGCGACTTGGGCGTGAAGACGATCAGCGGCTTGTGCCGCCCGGACAGGGTCTGCCAGCGCAGCAGGTGGAAGTAGTTCGCCGGCGTGGTGGGCAGCGCCACCGTCATGTTGTCCTGCGCGCACAGCGACAGGAACCGCTCGATCCGCGCGGAGGAGTGGTCCGGGCCCTGGCCCTCATAGCCGTGCGGGAGCAGCAGCGCGACACTGGACTTCTGGCCCCACTTCTGCTCGCCGGAGCTGATGAACTCGTCGATGATGGTCTGCGCGCCCTGGGCGAAGTCGCCGAACTGCGCTTCCCACATCACCAGCGCGTCGGGGCGCGCGACCGAGTAGCCGTACTCGAAGCCCATCGCGGCGAACTCGGAAAGCAGCGAGTCGTAGACGAAGAACCGCGCCTTGTCGTTGTCGAGCTTCTTGAGCGGCGTGTACTCGGCGCCGGTAACCCGGTCGACGAGCACCGAATGCCGCTGGCCGAACGTGCCGCGGCGGGAATCCTGGCCGACGAGGCGGACCGGGTAGCCGTCCTGCAGCAGCGAGCCGAAGGCGAGCAGCTCGCCGGTTGCCCAGTCGATGGCGTCCTCGCCGACGCTCGCCGCGCGCCGGTCGAGCTGCGGCTTGAGCCGCGGGTGGACGGTGAAGCCGTCGGGGATGGACACCTGGGTGTCGATGATCTGCTTCATCAGGTCAAGCGTGATCGCGGTCGGCACTCCCGCGTGGTCGACCGGGCGGTCGCCCATCTCGGGCAGCGCAACCGTGCCCGGCTGCGCCGGCAGCTCCGCCGCCTCCCTGGTCTCCTTGAAGGCGCGCTCGAGCTGCTGCTGGAAGTCGCGCAGCGCGTCCTCGGCCTCCACCATCGTGAGGTCGCCCCTGGCGATCAGCGACTCGGTGTAGAGCTTGCGCACCGAGCGCCGCGCCTCGATCAGGTCGTACATCAGCGGCTGGGTGAAGCTGGGGTTGTCGCCCTCGTTGTGGCCGCGGCGGCGGTAGCAGACCATGTCGATCACGACGTCCTTGCGGAACGTCTCGCGGTAGGCGAACGAGAGCCGCCCCACCCGCGCGACCGCCTCCGGGTCGTCGCCGTTCACGTGGAAGATCGGCGCCTGGATCATCCGCGCCACGTCCGTCGCGTAGACGCTTGACCGCGACTCCATCGGCGAGGTGGTGAAGCCCACCTGGTTGTTCACCACGATGTGCACGGTGCCGCCGGTGCGGTACCCGCGTAGCTGGGACAGGTTCAGGGTCTCGGCGACCACGCCCTGGCCGGCGAAGGCCGCGTCACCGTGGACGAGCACGGGCAGCACGCTGAAGCCGTCCTGTGACTTGTCGAGGATGTCCTGCTTGGCCCGGACCACGCCCTCGGTGACCGGGTCGACGCACTCCAGGTGGCTGGGGTTCGCTACCAGGCTGGCCGGGATCGTCTGGCCGGTCGCCGCGGTGAACGTGCCGGACGCGCCCAGGTGGTACTTCACGTCGCCGGAGCCCTGGGTGGACTTCGGGTCGAGGTTGCCCTCGAACTCCTTGAAGATCTGCCCGTAGGACTTGCCGATGACGTTGGCGAGCACGTTGAGCCGGCCGCGGTGCGCCATGCCGACCACGACCTCGTCGAGCCCGGCCTCGGCGGCCTCGCTGAGCACCACGTCGAGCAGCGGGATCAGCGCCTCGCCGCCCTCGAGGGAGAAGCGCTTCTGCCCGACGAACTTGGTCTGCAGGAACGTCTCGAACGCCTCGGCCACGTTGAGCTTGGACAGGATGCGGACCTGCTCGTCGTGGTCGGCGCGGACCGCGGGCACCTCGACGTGCGCCTGGATCCACTTGCGCTCTTCCGGGTCCTGGATGTGCATGTACTCGATGCCGACGGTGCGGCAGTAGGAGTCGCGCAGCTTGCCGAGTATCTCCCGCAGCCGCATGATCGGCTTGCCGCCGAACCCGCCGGTCGCGAACTCGCGCTCCAGGTCCCACAGCGTCAGGCCGTGCTGGATGATGTCCAGGTCCGCGTGCTTGCGCTGGACGGTCTCGATCGGGTTGGTGTCCGCCATCAGGTGGCCGCGCACCCGGTAGGCGTGGATCAGCTCCTGGACCCGGGCCGAGCGCGCGACGTCGTCCTCGTGCCCGTACGGGAAGTCCTTGACCCAGCGCACCGGCTCGTAGGGGATACGCAGGCTCTCGAAGATGCCGTCGTAGAAGCCGTCACCGCCCAGCAGCAGCTGGTGCACGATGCGCAGGAAGTCGCCGGACTGCGCGCCCTGGATGATCCGGTGGTCGTAGGTGGAGGTCAGCGTCACGGTCTTGCTGATCGCGAGCCTGGCCATGGTCTCGTCGCTCGCGCCCTGGTAGGCGGCGGGGTACTCCATGGCGCCGACGCCGACGATCGCGCCCTGGCCAGGCATCAGCCGCGGCACAGAGTGCTCGGTGCCGATCGTGCCCGGGTTGGTGAGGGAGATCGTGGTGCCCTGGAAGTCGGCCACCGTCAGCTTGCCGCCGCGCGCCCGGCGGATCATGTCCTCGTAGGCGGTCCAGAACTGGCGGAAGTCCATCTCCTCGGCGCCCTTGATGTTGGGCACGAGCAGCTGCCGGGTACCGTCCTTCGCCTTGAGGTCGATTGCAAGCCCGAGGTTGACGTGATGCGGGGCGACGATGACCGGCTTGCCGTCTTCCTCGGCGTAGGCCGCGTTCATCTCGGGGAGCGCCCTGACCGCCTGGACCACCGCGTAGCCGATCAGGTGGGTGAAGGAGATCTTCCCGCCGCGCCCGCGCTGCAGGTGGTTGTTGATGACGATCCGGTTGTCGATGAGCAGCTTCGCCGGCACGGCGCGGACGCTCGTCGCGGTGGGCACGCCCAGGCTGGCCATCATGTTCTGCGCGGTGCGCGCGGCGGCGCCGCGGAGCCTGCTCACGTCCGCGTCGGACGGCGGCGCGGCGGCCGGCTGGCCGGCTTGCGGCTGGCTGGCGGGCTGGGCCGGCTTCGCGGGCGGCGGTGCGGGCACGCCCGCAGGCGCCGGGGCCGGCGTCTGGGCCGGCGGCGCGGCGGCCGGCGCCACGGCTGCCCCGGTCAGCGCCGGCTGCGGCCCGGTGCCGTTCCCGCTGCCACGGAACGGCCGGTAGTCGGCGAAGAACGACCACCAGGCCTTGTCGACGGACCCGGGATCATCGAGGTACCGCTGGTACAGCTCGTCAACGAGCCACTCATTGGCGCCGAAGTCGGCGCTGCCCGGCGGGGTGCCCGGCTCCGCTGACTCGCCAGGTCGAATCGGTGACGAGGGGTGTGCTGAGGGCGCGCTGAGATCTGCGGTAGCGAGCGGCGACTCAGAAGACACGGCGGACATCGCCTTCTTCCGAAAGATTAGATGTGATTACTGACTCCCGCGTCTAAGGTTACCGCCCGGTTCCACGGGCAGGGGTCGGGATGGCGGGCCCGCGGCTCCAGGGGTCTGTGTGGGATGAGTCACGCACCTTCCGCCCGGGGAAACCTGCATTCTTTGCCTTCGCGGTGCGCGCTTTTCTTGCGGCGCGAAGCGGGCCGCAAGCCACGTTCCCCCGCCTTTTCTCCGTGAGGAGGCTACGCTCGGAATGAATGGACAGAGGCATGGACAGAGGCGAGGTTCCCGGCTACGAGTTCGAGGTGCCGCGCGGGCCGCGTCACGGTTACGGCCCGCGTCACGCCGTCGGGCATGACGACACGCTGCCCCAGTTCAGGTATCCGCCGCAGCAAGCGCCAGGTCAACCGTCCCCCGCGCGCCACGCGGGCAGCGGCGTGCTCGCCGTCATGCGCAACAGGAACTGGCTCCTGGGCCTCGCCGCGCCGATCCTCGCCGCCGTCGCCGTCGGCATCGCCGTGGTGGTCGTCTCCGGCGGGGGAGGCGGCAACGGGACGGCGCCGTCCGCGCTTGCCGCCGGCTTTCCGCCCGCGCGGCTCGCGGGCGCGGACTTCACCGGGACGGGCGCGACGTCCCGGGTGACCCTTGACGCGATCGGCGCGTCCGCGGGGACCGAGGTGGCGGCGGGCGCCGCGAGCGGGGGCCCTGCCCTGTGGGTGTCCGCGAACGGCGGGAGCGACTGGACGCGCGCGGCGCTCGGCGGTCTTTCTGCGCTCAGCCGGGCCGGCAGTGGCGAGTTGGCCGGGGTGGTACACGGTCCGGCCGGCTGGATTGCCGTCGGCACGACGCTCGCCGAGGGCGGCGGGCCGCTCGTGGTCGCCTCGCCCGACGCGCGGGCGTGGACCGTGACGGGCGGCCTCGCCGCGTCGGCTGGCGGGTCCGCCGCCGCGGCGGCGGTAGCCGCGGGCTCCGCCGGGTACGTGATCGTCGGTCACCAGTCGGCAGGCGGCGGCAGGACGGCCGCCGCCTGGTACGCGCCCGGCCTCTCCGGCTGGCGCCGTGCCACTGTCACCGGGGCCACCGTCACCTCCGGCCAGCTGATGAACGCGGTGACGGTGACGGCGGGCGGCTTCGCCGCCGTCGGCTCGGCGGGTACCAGCGCGGCGGCCTGGCTGTCGGCCGACGGCCGGTCATGGCGGCAGGTCAGCCTGCCGGAGCCGGCTGGCGCGGCCCGCGCGGGGCTCGAGTACGTGGCGGCGAACGGCGCCAGCCTGGTCGCGGCGGGCACCGAGTTCACCGCGTCCGGAGCGAGCAGCCCGTTCGCCGAGGTGTCCGCCGACGCGGGCGCCACCTGGAACGTGGTCCAGCTCCCGGTGCCGGCGGCCGGACAGGGAACCGGGACCACGGTCACCGCGCTGGCCGCCGCGGCCGGCGGGTTCACCGCGACCGGTACGTACGTGTCCAGCACCGGATCCGCGGTCGTGGTCTGGACGCTGCCACCCGGCACTCCGGTCACCGCCGGCAGCGCGTGGACGGCGGTAACCCCGCAGGGGCTCGGCCTGGCCCGCGCGAACACGGAAAACGCGATAACCGCGCTCACCGCCGACGGCGCCACGCTGACCGGCGTAGGGTTCACCGTCGGGCCGCCGAAGGCGTCGGGGCCTACGCTCTGGCAGTCTCCGATCCGCTACTGAGCTACTCGCGGTGGTTGCGGTCGGACCCCCTAGATTGGGTGACTATGAGTCTTACTGTCTTCGTCACGGGCGCGAGCAGCGGCTTCGGCGCCGCGGTCGCCCGCAGGTTCGCCGCCGACGGGGCACGCGTCGTCGTGGCCGCCCGCCGTGCGGAGCGGGTCAGGGACCTCGCGGCCGAACTCGGTCCCCAGGTTCTCCCGCTGACCCTCGACGTCAGGGACCAGGGCGCGGTGGCGGCGGCCGTCGCGGAGCTTCCAGGGGAGTTCGAAGCGATCGACGTGCTCGTCAACAACGCGGGCCTCGCGCTCGGCCTCAAGCCGGCGCAGGAAGCCGAGCTTGACGACTGGGACCAGATGATCGACACCAACTGCAAGGGCCTGGTCTACTGCACCCGCGCGATCCTGCCCGGCATGGTCGCCCGCGGGCGTGGTCACGTGATCAACCTCGGCTCGGTGGCGGGCACCTACCCTTACCCAGGCGGGAACGTGTACGGCGGAACCAAGGCCTTCGTTCACCAGTTCAGCCTGAACCTGCGCAGCGACCTGCACGGCACCGGCGTCAGGGTCACCTGCGTCGAGCCAGGCATGGCCGACACGGAGTTCTCGCTCGTCAGGTTCGGCGGCGACCGGGCCAAGGCGGACAACGTCTACACCGGCATGCAGCCGATGACCGCCGACGACATCGCCGAGTCCATCCACTGGGCGGCCAGCCTGCCGGGCCACGTCAACGTGAACACGATCGAGCTGATGGCCACCGCGCAGTCCTGGGGGCCCTTCCAGGTCGCCAGGGACTCTTAACCGCGGGAAGCGCCCGACGAGGGTACGGCTCGCCAGGAGACGTCCTCGCGCCGGTTGGCGAGCGACGGCAGCGTCTTCCTGACGGCCTCTACCAGTGACATGTCCGCGTTGACGACCGCGACCTCCGGCGACGGCCCCAGGTCGGCCCGGACCACGCCGAGCGGATCGATCAGCATGGACCGCCCCACCCCGGTGGGCGCGCGGGTCGGCTTGTCGTCGGGATCGGGCACCTGCCCGACGGCGGCGACCCAGACAGTGTTCTCGATCGCCCGCGCGCGCAGCAGCGTCACCCAGTGCTCCTCCTTGAACAGCCCCGCCTGCCAGGCGGCGCTCACCGTCACCAGCGAGGCACCGCCCACCGCCAGGGCCCGGGTCAGCTCGGGAAACCGGATGTCGTAGCAGATCTGCAGGCCCACCGCGGCGCCCGCGAGCGTCGTCAGGACCACGTCGGAACCGGGCGCCACCAGGTCAGACTCCTGCTGGCTGAACGCGTCGAACAAGTGCAGCTTCCGGTAGCGGGCCACCCGCTCGCCCGCGGCGGAAAACGCCACCGCCGTGTTGTACACGCGGCCGTCCGGTGCGGGCTCGAACGTCCCGACCACGGCGGCGACCCCCGCCGCGGCGCAGGCCGAGCCGACCGCCGAGGCGAACGGCCCGTCGAGCGGCTCCGCCACCGCCCGCAGGTCGGACCCGAACCGCGCAAGCGTCGCCTCGGGGAACACCGCGAGGTCCGCGCGGCCGGCCGCGGCCTCGCCGAGCGCGTCCCGCACGCGCCGCAGGTTCACGTCGGGTTCCGAGTTGACCGGGATCTGGCACAGGGCGATACGCATGCCGTCACGATAACCGGGCCCGCGCGGATGGTCCTACCGCCACCGCGGACGTGATCTTATGGAGCCGTGACACGACCGCTGCTCAACCGCCGTCTCGAGGGCCTCGGCAACTCCATCTTCGGTGTGATGTCGGCCCGTGCCCTCGCCACCAACTCGGTCAACCTCGGCCAGGGGTTCCCCGACGTCGACGGCCCGCCGGCCATCGCCAGGGCCGCCGCCGACGCGGTCCTGGCGGGACGCGGCAACCAGTACCCGCCCGCCATCGGCATCCCCGAGCTGCGGCAGGCGGTGGCGGCGCACCAGCGGCGGTTCTACGGCCTTGAGTACGACCCGGACACCGAGGTGCTGATCACCGCCGGCGCCACGGAGGCGATCGCCGCGTCCCTGCTCGCCCTCCTCGAGCCGGGCGACGAGGTGATCGCGTTCGAGCCGTACTACGACTCCTATGTCGCCAACATCGCGATGGCGGGCGCCACGCGCGTCCCGCTAACCCTCCGCCCGCCGGGGTTCCGTCCCGACCTGGCCCGGCTGGAATCGCTCATCACGAGCAAGACGAGGCTGCTGATGCTCAACAGCCCGCACAACCCGACGGGCATGGTGCTCACCCGCGCGGAGACGGAGGCGATCGCCAGGATCGCCATCGACCACGACCTGCTCGTCATCACCGACGAGGCCTACGAGCACCTCACGTTCGGCGCCGAGCACGTACCGTTCGCCACCATCGAGGGAATGCGCGGCCGCCTCGTCTCGATCGGCTCGGCAGGCAAGACGTTCTCCTTCACGGGCTGGAAGGTGGGCTGGGCCACCGCCACCCCCGAGCTCATCGCCGCCGTCCGCACCACCAAGCAGTTCCTCACCTACGTGAGCAGCGGCCCCTTCCAGTACGCCGTCGCCCAGGCGCTCGGCCTGCCCGACAGCTACTACACGGACATGGCCGCCGACCTCAAGGCCAAGCGCGACCTGATGGCCGCGGGCCTGCGGGAGATCGGCTTCCGGGTCTACGAGCCCGACGGCACCTACTTCATCACCACCGACATCTCCTCCCTGGGCGAGCGGGACGCGATGGAGTTCTGCCTGGGGCTGCCCGACCGGGCCGGCGTGGTGGCCATCCCGAGCGCCGTCTTCTACGACGACCACCCCGACGAGGGCCGCACCATGGTCCGCTTCGCGTTCTGCAAGCGCCCCGAGCTGCTCAAGGAGGCGCTCAGCCGGCTGTCCGTCCTCTCCCGCTGAACAGTTCACAGTTGGAGCGAATGAGGATCATCCAGAACGGACGAGCTCTTGGTTCCTGACTCTGCCGAACGAGTCGGCGCGACCGTAAACGGCAGGAAGCAAGAGTTCGAAGGCTGATTCTCCCGCAAAACTGTAGGCCTAAGCCCATGGCCGGCGTCTCGCCGTCCGGCCACCATTGAACGCATGACGACACCCAGCGGTCACACTCCGGCGGACGGCGGCTCCGCGTCATGACGCGCACGGACAAGCCATTCGCGGTGACTGCGGCGAAGCGGCTGCGCGCGAACTGGCCGGCCCTGCTGCTCCCCGCCCTGGCGGCCGAGATGCTCAGCATGTTCCGGTTCCATGACCACGCGCCCTGGCTGCTGATGCTCGCGGTGACCGTGGTGTTCGTCGCGGCCAGGCCCGCGGCCGCGGCCAGGGTCGCGCCGTTCGCGCTGCTCGCGTACGGCTTCCTCGGCTTCCTCATCGCGCACGCGCTGCTGACGTGGCAGCACAGCATGATCTGGTACGGGATCTTCATGGGCCGGGCGGGCCGCGTCAACCTGATGTTCGTGCTACCGGAAGCGTTCCTGTTCATCGCCGCAGCCCTATGGCTGCTTGTCGCTACCGGCGGGCCCGGCGGCGGCGCCGTGCGCAAGGCGGTGCAGCAGCTGCGCGGTACCGGCGGCCAGCCGAGAACGGTGCCGGCCCTGCTGCTGCTCCCGGTGATCGGCTTGTGGGAGGAGGTCTTCGGCAACCCGCTCTGGTACGGCGCCGGCTCGGCCATCTGGCAAGTTCTCGGCATCGCGGTCATCGTCGCTGGCGTCGTCCTGGTGCGGCGGCGGCCGCACATCGCCGCGGTCGCCGGGGTCGCCGGGCTGCTCGGCCTTGGCCTTGTCTTCATCAGCGGCAACGGCGCCGGGGCGGAGGGCTTCATCTACTGGGCCAGCCGCGGCCCGGACCTGACCATCCCAGACTTTACGTTCGCGCAGGTCGGCGCCTTGTCCGGGCTTGACGGGCCCGTTGTGCTGCTGAATCAGGCGGCCCTATGGCTGGTCAGGGCAGAGGGCGTGGCGCTGATCGCGGCGGGCTTTGTCCTCGCGCCCCGGCTGCTCTCGTGGGAAGCGAACGCCGAGCTCGCCCGCCGCGCGGCCGTCCTCACCCAACGGGTCGACCGGCTGACCAGGACCCGCACCGAGGCGACCGACACCGCGGTCGCCGAGCTGCGCCGGATCGAGCGCGACCTGCACGACGGCGCGCAGGCCCGGCTGGTCGCGGTCGGCATGTCGCTGCGCGCCGCCGAGCAGCTGATGCCCACCAGCCCTGAGGCCGCGCTCGCCCTGATCGGCGAGGCCCGCGAGACGTCCTCCCGCGCCCTGGCCGACCTGCGCGACCTCGTCCGCGGCATCTACCCGCCGGTGCTCGCCGACCGGGGCCTCGCCGACGCGGTCCGTACCCTGGCCCTGGACACCCCGATGACCGTGGAAACAGACATCAGCATCTCCGCAGAGCCGCCCATGCCGATCGCGGCGGCGGTCTACTTCGGCATCGCGGAAATCCTGACGAACGCGGTGCGGCACTCCAGGGCCGACAAGGTGGAGATCGGCATCGGCCACGCGGGCGGCCTCCTCCGGGCGACGATCGCCGACGACGGCGTCGGCGGTGCCGACCCGGCGAACGGCACTGGCTTGACGGGAGTGGAGCGCCGCTTGGCCGCGTTCGACGGCATTCTCGCGGTCAGCAGCCATCCTGGCGGTCCCACCATCGTCGTGATTGAGGTTCCGTGCGAACTGTCGAACACCGACGCGTCCCGCTCCCCGCGCTTCTCGTGGCAGGAAAAGACACTGCTCGGAGGATGATGGATAGTTCTGCACACCCCAGTGTGGAGAACTATCCAACATCCCCGGCGTGATCGAGGGTTGCCGTGCGCGTGGTCATCGGTGAAGACCTTTTCCTGTTGCGCGATGGGCTCGTGCGTCTCCTTGAGGCGCATGGGTTCGAAGTTGCCGCGGCCGTGGGGAGCGCTCCCGAACTGCTCAAGGCGCTCACGGAGCTGAAGCCGGACGTGGGCATCGTCGACGTCCGGCTCCCGCCGACGTTCACTGACGACGGGCTGCGCGTCGCGATCGAGGCGCGCCGGGTGCACCCAGGGCTGCCGCTCCTGGTGCTGTCGCAGTACGTAGAGCAGCTCTACGCCCGCGAGCTCCTGGCGGACCAGGCCGGCGGCGTCGGCTACCTGCTCAAGGACCGGGTGTTCAGCGACGCCGCGTTCGCGGACGCGGTGCGGGACGTCGCCGCGGGCGGGACCGTGATCGACCCGGAGGTCGTGGCCCGGCTCGTGACCAAGCGGGCCAGGTCGGGACCGCTCGCGGCGCTGACCCCCCGCGAGCGCGAGGTGCTCTCCCTGATGGCCGAGGGCCGTTCCAACGCCGCGATCGCCGCCAAGCTCTTCATCACCGAGAAGGCGGTCAGCAAGCACGCGGCCGGCATCTTCGCGAACCTGGGCCTCGCCCAGTCCGAGGACGATAACCGCCGGGTCCTTGCGGTGCTCGCCTATCTCAGCGGCTAGCCGCCCGCTCGGTGCCGGGACTGGCGCCGGGCGGCGGCGGCCGGCGCCCGCCGCCGGGCGCGCCGGTCACCTAAGCTGCTTGGGTGCAGGAACGTGCTGAGTGGGATGTCGCTGTCATCGGCGCCGGGCCGGCCGGGCTGGCCGCCGCGAGCGCCGCCGCCACCGCGGGGGCACGGACGATCGTGCTCGAGCGGGCCGAGCACCCGCGCTACAAGACCTGCGGCGGCGGCCTCATCGGCACGTCGCGGGCCGCCGCCGGCGGCCTGATCGACGTGCCTGCCAGGGACGAGATCCGCCGCGTCACCGTTACGCTGCGCGGCGGCCAGGAGTTCAACCGCGAGCACGGCGAGCCGCTGCTCGCCATGGTGGTGCGCGACGAGTTCGACGCGGCGCTGCTCAAGCGGGCGCAGGAGAACGGCGCGCAGATCAGGCAGCGCGCCCAGGTCCGGGCGATCGACCAGGGGGACGCCCACGCGACCGTCCGGCTGAGCGACGGCAGCGAGGTCACGGCGGCGGTGGTCATCGGCGCCGACGGCTCCTCCGGCGTGACCGCCAGGCACGTGGGCGCGGAGTTCGACCAGGTCGACCTCGGCCTTGAGCTGGAGATCGCCGTGCCGGACCCGGTCGCCGGGCAGTGGGCGGGCCGGGTCCTGCTCGACTGGGGCAAGATTCCCGCCTCTTACGGCTGGGTGTTCCCCAAGGGCGACCGCCTCACGGTCGGCGTCATCGCCGCCCGGGGCCAGGGCGAGGCAACCAAGGCGTACCTGCGCGAGTTCACCGGCCGCCTCGGCCTGTCCGGCTACGAGGCAGTCCAGGACTCCGGTCACCTCACCCGCTGCCGGTCCGACCGCTCGCCGCTGCGCAAGGGCCGGGTGATCGTGACGGGCGACGCCGCCGGCCTGCTCGACCCGTGGACCCGCGAGGGCATCAGCTTCGCGCTCCGCTCCGGCGCCCTGGCGGGTGAGTACGCCGCGAAGGGAGACCTGGACGGCTACGTCGCCGCCGTCGGCGCGGCCCTGGTCCCCGACATGCGCGCGGGCCGGACCCTGCTGTCGGCGTTCACCAGGCACACCGGGACCTTCCACCGGGGCCTGTCCACCGCTAAGGGCTGGAGCGCCTTCGTGAAGATGTGCCGAAGCGAGATGTCCCTGTCCGAGCTGGTGGCTCGCCCCTCGGCCCGCGTGGCACTCGCCCTGCTCAACCGGTTCTAGCCCGCCGCGCTAAGGTGCCTGGGTGGACGCGAAGCTAAGGCAGGCGGCGGAGGCGGCGACCGGGTTCATGCCGGAGGCCGAGGGACTGGCCCTGTGCGAGGTCGCCGAGGCGTACGCGGCGGCCGGGCCGGTGCTCGAGGTGGGCAGCTACTGCGGCAAGTCCGCCCTCTACCTCGCGGCCGGCGTCCGCGCCGCCCGCGCGGCCGGCATCAGGCAGCAGGTCGTCACAGTGGACCACCACCGGGGCTCCGAGGAGCACCAGCCCGGCTGGGAGTACCACGACCCGGGCCTGGTCGACCCGGAGAGCGGCAAGCTCGACACGCTGCCCCGGCTACGGGCGACCCTGGCCGCCGCGGGCGTAGAGGATGACGTCGTCGCGATCGTGGGCCGGTCCGCCGACGTGGCCCGGCTGTGGCGCACCCCGCTCGGCATGCTGTTCATCGACGGAGGCCACACCGAAGCCGCCGCGCAGTGGGACTACCAGGGCTGGGCACCCTGGGTCGCCCTCGGCGGCGCCCTGGCGATCCACGACGTGTTCCCCGACCCGGCCGACGGCGGCCAGGCCCCGTTCAAGATCTACCAGCGCGCTCTCGCCTCGGGCGCCTTCACCGAGGTCCGCCACCAGGGCTCACTCCGCGTCCTTGAGCGCACCGGCAACGGCATCGGCTAGCTCGGCAGGGCAGAGGTGACGTCGGTGTGGACGAAATCGTCTCCCTTGAAGAGCAGCGGTTCCCCGGCCGACTTTGCCAGAGCGTACGCGAAGCAGTCGCCGAAGTTGAGGCCTGCCTTATGGCCACTGCCCTTCCCGAAGTCCCGGTACGCCTCCCGCGCGATGCGCGCTTGCTCGCGCGTCACCGGCTCGACGCTCAGGTCGGCTGCCTCGACGAGCTCGTCGAAACGGCGGCTCGCAATCGGGTCGCGGCTGCTGTCAATGACAACCGCCGTCTCTAGGTAGTTGGCGGCCGAGATCCGACGGACGGCTGCCTCCTCGATGGCGTACGCCATAGCGGCCGCGTCGTCCTCCGCGCGGAGAATCGCGATAAGTGCGGAGGTATCGATGATCACGACGGGAGCCCGTGCTCGTCGTACAGCAGATCGCCGTGGTCGGCGCTGCGGAAGGGCTCACGAAGCCTGGGGGCCGTGTCCCTGCCTATGGCAAGCAGGCGGTCGGCCAACCCGGCTTCGCGGTGCCGCCGTATGCGCGCTATGCGCTCACGAACAGCCACCGTCACCGCAGCCGTCTGGGATTCCCCGGTCAACGCGGCGAGCTCCTGGACGAGTAGGTGGGTCTCGGTGTTCTTGATATTCAGGCTCATGATCCACCTTTCTACCATTGCCCTTATACCAAGGTACCATACCGGCTGATGGTGAATGAGCGCGCTTTCCTGCGTGCTCCATCGATCGTGCAGGGCCTGATCGAGCAGCTCGCGGTCGACCTCCCAGTCTGGGTCGGCCAGGCCTGAGAAGAGCGTCGCTATCTCAGGCTGTGCAGGGAAGCCAGTCTTGTAGTCCATATGCTGAATGTAGCACGAAAAGTATGCCGAACATGGTCGATACGTCGCGACGTCACATGACTGAGAACTTGACGCAGGAGCCGGTCGCTGTAATCTTGTCTTATGACAATAGATAAAGCAGACAGCCCGATTGAGTTCCGGCTTGATCCTTCCTCGGGGGTGCCGACCTACCTGCAGCTCGTGCAGCAGGTGGAGCACGCGCTGCGGCTTGGCTATCTCAAGCCGGGTGACCAGCTCCCCAAGGTGCGGGACGTGGTCGCGGCGCTGACCATCAACCCGAACACGGTGCTCAAGGCGTACAAGGAGCTTGAGGTGAAGGGTCTGGCGGCGGGCCGTCCCGGCCAGGGGACCTTTGTCGAGGCGACCCTGAGCCAGGTCACGCTGCCCGAGCTGGGCGGGCTGCGCCGGTCCATGCTCGGCTGGCTCGCCGACGCGAACAAGGCCGGCCTTGACGAGGACGGGGTGGTTGCCCTCTTCACCAGCGTGCTGCGGGATTTCTTTAAGGGGCGCCAGGGTGCCCAGGGCCGTGGAGGAGCCGGCCGCGGTCGGGCCGGCGACAACGGAGGCGACAGCGAAACGGAGGTAGTCGCATGAACGTCATCGAGACCACCGGGCTTGGCAAGTGCTACGGGAAGGCGTGGGCGCTGCGCGACTGCACCCTCGCCGTGCCGGAAGGATCGCTGGCCGCGCTCGTCGGGCCGAACGGCGCGGGCAAGTCCACGCTGATGAACATGGCGGTCGGGCTCACCCTGCCGACCGCGGGCAGCGTCACCGTGCTCGGCGGCCAGGCCACCGGGTCGCCGGGCGCCCTCGACGACGTCGCGTTCATGGCGCAGGATGCGCCGGTGTACAAGAACCTGTCCGTGGCGGACATGGTGCACCTGACCAGGAACCTCAACCGCCGCTTCGACTCCTCCGCCGCGACCAGGCGCCTCACCGACCTCGGCATCCCGCTCAAGAAGAAGACGGGCAAGCTTTCTGGCGGCCAGCAGGCCCAGGTCGCACTGACCATGGCCCTGGCCAGGCGGCCACGGCTGCTCATCCTCGACGAGCCGCTGTCGTCGCTCGACCCGCTGGCCCGCCAGGACTTCATGGCGACCGTGATGACCGCGATGACCGACGACGGCGTATCGGTGGTGCTGTCCTCGCACGCGCTCGCCGAGCTCGAGCGGGTCGCCGACTACCTCGTCGTGCTCGGCGGCGGCGAGTTGCGTCTCGCCGGGGAGGTCGACGACCTGCTCGCCGCGCACCAGGTGCTGACCGGGCCGGCCGCCGACGCCGACCGCCTGGCCGGCCTGTTCTCAGCGGTGCAGGTCAAGCGGGCCGGGATGCAGGCGCACCTGCTGGTCAGCGACATCGACCCAGGCCGTCAGGTACCGCCGGGCTGGGAGTCGCACCTGGTCGGCCTTGAAGAACTCGTGCTCGCCTACCTGCGTCCCGCGGGAGGCAGCACGCGTCGGGCCGGCGGCGGCAGGTCATCCGCCGAGCTGCCCGGGTCACGGACAGAACTTACGGAGGTGTCCAAGTGAGCGTGCTAACCCTGCCCGCCCAGCCTGTCCAGGGCGCCAGCCCCGCGCTACGGCCCGTGCCGTGGCAGCGGATGGTCTGGGTCACCTGGCGGCAGCATCGCGGCATGCTGACCGGCGTCACCGCAGTGCTCGCCGTGGTGTCCGTCTTCCTGCTGGTCGCGGGACTGAAGTCCCACCACGACTACGCGGCTCTGATCAACTGCCATCCCGCGGCCTCGACCGCCTGCGGCGCGCTGCAGCGGAACTTCAACAACACCGACTGGCCGATATCGAACACCATCGCCATCCTGATACACCTCGTGCCCGTCCTGATCGGGGCCTTCGCCGGGCCCGCGGTGCTGGCCAGGGAGCTGGAGACCGGGACCTTCAGGTACGCGTGGACCCAGGGCATCGGCCGGGTCCGCTGGACGATCGCCAAGCTTGTCCTGCTCGGCGCCGCGCTCGCGATCCTGGCCGGGGCGGTCAGCCAGCTGTACGCCTGGTTCTTCGACCCGGCCCTGCGCTTCGAGGGGATGAACGTGCTCGCCGCGACGGTGTTCGACACGCGCGGCACCGACTTCGCCGCCTGGACGCTCGTCGCCTTCGCCATCGGCGCGTTCCTCGGCATGCTCATCCGCCGGGTCATCCCCGCCATGGCCGCCACGCTCGGCGCCTACCTCGGCCTGCAGTTGCTGACCTGGCTGGTGCTGCGCGAGGACTACCCGGTGGCGATCAACACCACGAACGGGAGCCTGTTCAGCGGCCCGAGCACGTCTGACTCCCCGTGGATTCTGAAGACGTGGACCGTCGGCAACACCAGATGGTGGCGCTACATCCCGGTTAGCCGGTTCTGGCCGATGCAGTTCATCGAGTCCGGCTGGCTGCTTGTCCTCGCGATCGCGCTGGGCGCCACGACGGTCTGGCTCGTCCGCCGCCGCGCCGCCTAGAACGGCCGGGGAAGACTCCGATGACCTCATCCACCATGCCCGTACTGCCAGGCCGGGACGCCAGCCCGGCCGGAACAGGGCCCGTGCCGTGGCGGGGAATGCTCTGGGTCACCTGGCGGCAGCACCGCGGGCTGCTGATCGGCGTCCTGGTCACCTTCAGCGTGGCAGTACCCGGCATGCTGTATGCCGGGCTGAAGATCCATCGCGACTACGCGACCCTGGCCGCCTGCCATCCGGTGAACTCGGCTGCGTGCCTGAACCTGAGTAACTGGTTCCACACCGACTGGCACCCAGCCGTCAGCCAGCTGCTCACCTGGTTGTTCGTCCCGTTCCTGACGACGCAGGACATCACTGTCCTGTCTCCGGCGGTGTTCGACACGCGGGACCTGGCGTACGCCGCCTGGACGCTGACCGCGTTCTGCCTTGGCGCGTTCTTCGGCGCGCTCATCAGGCGGGTCATCCCGGCGATGGCCGCCACGCTGGGCGGCTATCTGCTCCTCGGCGCACTGACCTGGCTTTACCTGCAGTATCACTATCCGGGCGCCGCGTTCTGGCCCAGGCAGCTCTTCGAGTCCGGCTGGCTCCTCGCCTTCTCGGCACTGCTCGTCGCGGGCACCCTCCGGCTGATCCGCCGGTCCGTCGCTTAGGCCGCTGGCTACCTGGGGCCTGCCGCCGCGGTGGCCTCGCAGCCGCAGGCGGCCGGGTCGGCGGGCAGCCGGTAGCTGGCCGGGGCGGGGAGGTCGGGCGGGCGAGGGAGGGCGGGCGGGGCAGGAATGGCGCGGAAGATCGCCGCGCCGCCGCTGAAGCCGTCAAGCGCGTCGACGGCGAGCACGACGGCGTCGGAGGTCCAGCTTGACCGCTCGGCGGGGAAGTGGTCCTCATTGACGTACTGCCAGCCGGTCCAGTAGGAGCCGTCCT
>Ga0265338_10000316_pt1 | contig 87532 bp, 75 predicted proteins | sample 42126metaG_FD_193579 | JGI IMG/M metagenome (GOLD analysis project Ga0265338, IMG submission 193579) | Rhizosphere microbial communities from Carex aquatilis grown in University of Washington, Seatle, WA, United States - 4-21-26 metaG | ecosystem: Host-associated > Plants > Roots > Rhizosphere...
ATGCCGCCCCCAGCGGGGCTTGGCCAGTGTGAGCAAAGGTTCATTTTCTTGATCGCGCCGATGAGCGCCTCCTTGCTGACGGGCTGGACGGAGCTGGGAAAGGCTGAATGCTGAAGGTTAAAGGCTGAATGGTAAAACATGGCTGAAGGCTGAAGGCTGAAGGCTGAAACCGTCCGCGTGGAATTCATTTTAGCATTTAGCGTTTGGCCTTTAGCCTTTGTCCGTTTCTGGTCGGCCTCCGGCTTGTCGTATTTGCGCGGCAAATCGGCGATGATGTTCGCCTCGCGCTCCAACCGCCGAATTTCCCGGAGAAATCAAAGAAGTGGCGCGTCATGCCCGCGACCACGCCGACATAGTTCGCGCGGAATTTCGCCCAGGTGCCGTTGCCGCACGCCTGCTCGACGGCCTGGTTAAACTCGGCGTCGGTCACGCCGTCCGCCTTGCACTCAATGACGGCGTAAGGCTTCTTGCGCTCGTCAAGCTGAAGACTTCGACACCTCACCCCGTCCCTCTCCCCGGTCGAGGCGGAGAGGGAGAAGTCGCGCTGGTCGCCATTGGGTGCAGGCACCGCCTGCTGTTTGCCTTCGCCGGTGAGTTTGGCGTGGCCATCGGTGATGGCACGTTCGAAGTAGCTCATATTGAAACCCAATCTTCTTGAATCGTGGCGAGTGTGCGCTGGAAAATAGGCAGCGTCAACGGCGAGATGGTTGATGGTAATATTGGTTGAGAGTTGAGGGTTGGGAACAGGTTGAAAGTTGAGCGTTGAATGTTGAGAGCGGAAGGCGGGAGATGGAAGTTGGGTGAAACCACATCCGGTTTATCCTGCTGATCCTGTCCAAACCGTTTTCGCCCGGCTGAACCCGCCGAATCGGAGTTCGGCGCTCCGGCGAACACCGGACACAGGCCGATGTGGAAAGGGCAAACCCAAGCGAAAAAAGTTTTGGTCGGGATTGTGGGCGCGGTCGTCCAATAACAAACAGCCCGCTTCGCGACTCCTCACCCCCAGCCCTCGTTCGGCGCACCTCATCCGGCCTGCGGCAGCCCTCACCCGTCACTTCGTGCCACCCAATGACTCGCCCGCGCCTGCTCGCTCGGCCCTTACGGGCTTTCGGCTCCGCCAAACTCCTTTCGTCATTTCCCAAATGCCTCAAGTCCCGCTCCCACGGGCGAGGGAGAATTATTTGGGGGACGGTTTCCCGGCGTAGTCCGATTGCATCGGCCAACCCCGGGCTGATTTTCTTAGCGCCTTTGGCGCATTTCATTTCGTGTCGTTTGGGCGTTTCGCTCAGCGATACACTTCGCACCGGTGGCGCACACGGTTAATGCGCACGACGCGAATCGCGCCGGCAATCCCGTATACCACCCGATGGTCGCCCACGCGAATGCGCCAATCGTTCTTGCTGCCGGTTAATTGGCGCTGCAAATTATTTTTCCGGCTTCACCACCGCCACCACCACGGAATCCGGCTTCAGATATTTTTGAGCCACGGCCTTCACCTGTTCAAGGGTGACAGCCTCAAACTTTGCGTCGTCCTGCTCCGCGCGCTGGTAACCGAGCCCGTAAAGTTCGTCGAGCGTGGTGGTGGAAGCGAGGTGGCCAAGGTCCTGGCGGGCGATTTTTTTCTGGCCGATGATTTTGGCCTTGGCGCGTTTGAGTTCCTCGGAGGTCAAGCCCTGAGTCCGCAGGAGTTCGGCTTCCTTCAGAATTTCCTGTTCGACCTGGGCGGCCTTGGAAGGCTCGGTGCCGGCATAAAAGGCAAAGTACCCGGGAGCGAGACCGGCAAAATGTTGCGCGCCGACATAATAGGCGAGGCCGAGCTGTTCGCGTATTTTCATGAACAGGCGCGAGCCGAGGTCGCTGCACGATTCCTGGATCAGCTCGAGCGCAAAACGGTCCTCATCGTACATGGTCGTGCCAGGGAACCCGATCACCACCACCGCCTGTTTTTTGTCGCGGTTTTCTTCAACCCGCGTCAGCAACGGAAATGGCGCGTCGGGCGGAATGTGGATCAAATCCTTTGCCGCATCATTGGCTTTCCAATGAATAAAAAACTTTTCGACGGCGGTTTTGACGGCCGAGGTTTTTATGTCGCCGAAGATGGCCAGGACACAGTTGTTTGGAACGGCCAGCTTCTTATGCAGTGTTTTCAGGCCGCCGACTTTGAGCTTGGCAACGGATTCCTCAGTGCCGGTGGAGTCAAGGCCGTAGCCGGCGTTTCCGAAAAGCGCGCTGCGCATGGCCAGGCTGGCGCATTTGAGCAGATTGTCCTTTTGCGCAAAAATGTCGGCAATTTGCACCTCGCGCTCGCGTTCGAGCGCGTCGGCGGGAAAAACCGGATTCAGCAGGACGTCGGCGAACAGTTCCAGGCCGGCGGTGAAATCGCTGTTCAAGATTTCCATGTTGACGCCAAAACTGTTGTTGCCACCGTAGCTGTCAATGCTGCCGCCGACCGTCTCGATTTCGGTGGCAATGTCCCGGGCGTTGCGATGCGAGGTGCCCTTGAGCAGCATCCGGCTGGTCAACTGGGTGATGCCGCTGTTCTCCTTGGTTTCGGCGAGCACACCGCCTTGAAACATGGCGCGGAATTCGACAAACGGCAGGCGATGGTCTTCCTTCACGAGCAGGCGCAGGCCGTTCGGAAATTCGAATCTCTGGATCGCATGGTCCGCTTTCGCTTCAGTGGCAATCGATATTTTGGGCGCGGTGCCCGTTGGCAAAAGTGTGTAAAGCGTGCGGTTTTCGGCTGTGAGATATTCGCGGGCGACCCGCAGGATGTCCACGGGCCGGACCCGTTTGACCGCGGCCAGATAGCGTTCCGAAAAATTCAAATCATTGGCCGCGATCCAGTTGGCGCCGAGATTTTGCGCCTGGCCCTCCATCGTTTTACGCGAGGAAAGCGTGGCGGCAACGAACTGTTTGACCGCCTTGCCGAGTTCCCCGGTGGACAATGGCGAGGATTTCAGTTTTTCAACCTCGGTCAGCATCGCATCGCGGGCGGCGTTGAATTTGTCCGGGTCCACAATGGCGCTCATGCCCAGCAACCCCGAGTTGCCGGGATTGTAGGTCCAGGCGTCAACGTGATGCACGACGCCTTTTTTCTCGCGGACCTGTTGGTAGAGGCGTGAGCTGCGGCCGCAGCCCAGCAGGACGGCCAGCACGTCGAGCGCCGCCACGTCCGGATGGCGGAGTTCGGGGATGTGCCAGGCAAAATGGAAATGGCCGAGCTCAATCGGCGCTTCCTCGATGACTTCGCGCGCCGTGGTTTGCCTGGGCTCCTCGGGCAACACCACCGCCGGCAGCGCCCGGGCCTTGGCGTTTTTATAGGCGGCGCGGATTTGCGCCACCACTTCGTCGTTCCTGACTTCGCCGGCGACGACGTAAAACACATTGTTGGGCGCGTATTTCTCCTGGTAATAGGTCCGGATGTCGTCGGGTTTCAGCTCGTTGAAAATGTCGGGATAACCGATGACAGTGAAGCGGTAAGGACTGCGCTTGTAGGCGGTTTCGAAAAGGCGCCGGCTGGCGCGGCGGTTGGGATCGTCCTGGCCCATGTCCATTTCCCGGCGGATGACATCCAGTTCCTTGGCGAGTTCATCGGGCGGCAGACTGGCGTGCTGCATGATGTCGCATAGGATGTCAATGGCCGTGTGCGCGCCGCTGCTGGGCACATCAATGTGGTACACCGTGCGGTCGAAACTGGTGTAGGCATTCATGTAACCGCCCGCTTCCTGAACCTCCTGGTCGATGCGGCTGCCGGGGCGGGTGGTGGTGCCCTTGAACAGCATGTGTTCCAGCACGTGCGACATTCCGGCTCCGAGCCATTTGCCTTCGTGGATGCTGCCGGCCATGCACCAGGCTTGGGCGGACACGACCGGAGCGCTGTGATCTTCGCGCACAATGATCGTCAGGCCATTTTCGAGGGTGGTGAGCGTGACCCCAGGTGGCAGCGACGGGATCTTCATCGTCGAAATTCTGGTGGAAAAAGTTGTGTCGCTCATTCGATAAAACCAAGCGTACCGGATGCCGGTGCGCAGGTGTTTGACGGTTGAAATGGTTTGCTCATCACAGGAACATGTCGGACTGGAAGGATATGGGTAAATACGGTTTGGGCAAATTCAATTTGACAGGGCGAAAAACCCAAGATTCCGACTGTTAAATAACGGCGATGGGCCGGTTTAATTCGAGAGCAAACGGTGCCATCATCGGTTCGCCGGCAGAACCAGGTTGTTTCAACCCGCCGTTGGTTTGGCCTCGGGAACAGATTTTTTCGACGGCCAGAACGGCTTGCGAAACGCCTCGGTGAAGTCGTAGCCGGTGTTAAAATCATCCCGATTGTCCTTCTCGGTCTTGGCGAGGAGGCTGGTTTCGACCATGTTGAAAACAATTTCGCCGAAGTCGCGGCAATTGTGTACGCCCCATTCCTCGAACACGGTCACCACCATCGGCCCGAACTGGTTCAGCGCGTATTTTCGGATGCCGTCCAGCAGTTCCTGGCCGCTGACATGGCGGATGGTGCCGCGGCCTTCCTTGCCCACCAGCTTTTGGGTGTAGTCCAGGGCTTCGCGGACAAACAGGTAGGCATCGCGGCTGTATCGCGAATCCTTCGCCAGGATTTTTTCCACCGCTTCGTCAAAATTGATTTCTTGCATGTCAAGGCGTTCCCGCCCGGGTTACTGAGTTCGCCGGGCTTTCACTCTGCCTCACCCCGGCATGGGGGTGGGCTGTGCGGTACGTTTTAACCGCCCAGCCGGTCAGCAGCAAACCGAGAATGATACAGAGAACCAGTTGTTCCTGTTTCGTCAGGCGGTTCACGGCAATAACCTAATGGTTAAATGGTTCTTCGGCAAGTCAAGTCGGCGGCTTTAATCTTGCGATCCCGGCCCGGTGTTGGTTAACATTATGCCCGGTTATGGCAGCCATTGGTCGATTTCAGAAGGGCGAGGAAATATTTTACGCCAAAGTCGTGGATGGCGAACTCTTCCGGCTGCGCGGTGATATGTTCGGCTCGCCGTCCTTCGACCGCAAACCCACCCCGCGCAAGGGCATCAAAACGCTGGTTCCGGTCGTGCCGTCGAAAATCATCGCGGTCGGGCTGAATTACGCCGACCACGCCCGCGAAACCGGCAAGGAGCTGCCGAAGGAACCGCTGTTCTGGTTCAAGGCCACCACGTCGCTGATTCCCGACGGCGGCAAAATCGAAATTCCTTTCCGGCAGCATCGCACCGATTATGAGGCCGAGCTGGCGATTGTCATTGGCCGCCGCATCCGCAATGTCACCGCCACGTCAGCAGCGCGTTATATTTTCGGTTACACCACCGCCGAGGACATCAGCGACCGCACCATTCAAAATTCGGAAAGCCAGTGGGCCCGGTGCAAATCGTTTGACACCTTCACGCCGCTCGGGCCTTACGTCGAAACCAAAATCGACCCCACAGAACTGAGCATCCAGCTTTTCCAAAACGGCCAGTTGCGCCAGAATTCGAACACGAAGCAGCTCATCTTCAAGCCGGCCGAACTGGTCAGTTTCATCTCCACCAACATGACATTGTTGCCCGGCGACGTGATCCTCACCGGCACCCCCAGCGGCATCGGACCCATCCAATCCGGCGACCGGCTCGAAGTCCGGATTCAGGGGTTCGCACCGCTGGTGAATTCAGTGAAGTAAGAATGGGATGGTGGCGAGGTAAAATAAAATTCTTCGTTCCTTTGTTCCTTTGTTGTTAAATTCTCCGTCACATGAAGTGGACCAATGCATTTATTCCGACCCTCCGCGAGGCCCCGGCCGACGCGGAAATCCTTTCCCACAAACTCCTGCTCCGCGCCGGATTGATTCGCAAACTGGCCGGCGGCGTTTATTCCTTCCTGCCGCTCGGGTTGCGCGCGCTCCGCAAGGTGGAACAGATTGTCCGCGAGGAGATGGACCGGACCGGCGCGCTCGAAGTGCTCATGCCCGCACTCCAGCCGCCGGAAATCTGGCAGCAAACCGGCCGCTACGAAACTGCGAGCAACGTGCTGTTCAAACTGAAGGACAGCGGCAACCGGGAATGGGTATTGAGCCCGACGGCCGAAGAGGTCATCACAACCATTGCCGCCAACGAGATCAATTCCTACCGCCAGCTGCCGAAGAATTTCTACCAGGTCAGCGTGAAGTTTCGCGACGAAATCCGCCCGCGTTTCGGGCTGATGCGCGCCAAGGAATTCATCATGAAGGACGCGTATTCCTTCGACACCACGGACGACGGCGCCATGGCCAGTTACAAGAAAATGTATGACGCCTACGCGCGGATTTTTGCCCGGTGCGGACTGAAGTCGTTCCCGGTCGAGGCGGATACCGGTGTCATTGGCGGCAATTATTCGCACGAATTCATGGTGCCCGCCGAGACGGGCGAGAATGAGGTCGCATTTTGCGAAGGCTGTGGCTACGCGGCAAACATCGAAAAGGCCACCAGCGGCATTCCCAAAACCGCCGCGCGCGAGACCGGTCCGGCCATTGAGAAATTTGCCACGCCCGGAGTCGTCACCATAGAAGCCCTGAGCAAGGCCCCTTACAGCGTCCCGGCCAACCGCCAGATCAAGACGCTGATTTACATTGCCGACAGCAAGCCGGTAATCATCCTGATTCGGGGTGACGACCAGTTGAATGAGACGAAGCTGGCAGGCATCATCGGCACGACCGTTTTCCGCGCCGCCGAGGCGGAGGAAATTTTTGCAGCCCTTGGCGCGCATCCGGGAAGCCTTGGGGCGATGGGCGTCACGAAGTTTTCAATTTACGCGGACGAACGTTTGCGGGGCGCGAATGACATGACCACCGGTGCGAACGAGGATGGGTTTCACTTTCGAAGCGTTTCCATCGAGCGCGACATCCAGGCAATCAAATGGGCCGACCTGCGGACCGTGGGTGCGGGCGAACCTTGTGTCAAATGCGGCAAACCGCTGAAAATCCGCCGGGCGATCGAAGTCGGCCACGTGTTCAAGCTGGGAACGAAATACAGCGAGAAACTCAACGCCACGTTTCTGGATGAAGCCGGCGCGCGCAAACCCGCCATCATGGGTTGCTACGGAATAGGCATCACCCGGACCCTGCAGGCTGTCATTGAACAGTGCAACGACAAGGACGGGATCATCTGGCCGTTGAGCGTTGCGCCCTACACCGTTTGCATCACCCCGTTGGGTGTGGCTGCCGACGGCCCGGTGATGCAACTGGCGGAGAAGATTTACGCGGAACTGACCGCGCGCGGCGTGGACGTGATTTTGGACGACCGCGATGAACGTCCGGGCGTGAAGTTCAAGGATTCGGAACTGGTCGGATTTCCCATTCGCATTGGCATCGGCGAAAAATCGCTGGCCAAGGGCGAGGTGGAACTCAAACCGCGGGGCGGAGCGTTGCAGGCCGTCAAGACTGACGACGTGGTGGGGGCGGTAATGAAAATGTTGGCCGCAGTTCCCACTGTTTAGCCGGAGTACGCGTCTGAGGTTTGGTTCAGCGCGGGAGCGGGTGGAAGGTGAATTTAGCCGGATGATTTGCCGAAGGGTCAATCTTTACCGTGTAATAGCCGCCGTCGTTCAACAGTTCGATGCCGGACAGGGCAGGGCACAATCGCAGGTGGAACGGCCACCAATAATGAGCCCGATGCAACGCAGAGGTGAAGCGATGGACAGAACGGCCCAGAAAACGGACCGGCGGAATGCCTGCCAGCATCCGGCTCTTCCATAAAATCAGGCGGGTGTGCAGGTGGCCGATGATCGTCTGTTCGATTTGAGGCAACCGTTGCCGGACCGATTCCTCCTGCCACAGGAAAGGCAGGGCTGTGGGGTCGTGACAAAACAAAAACACACGCTGGTCCGGCCGGAGAGCGTCAAAAGCGGTGCGGATTTCGGCCAGGTGGAGTTCGCGCAATCGTTGCCATTCCGGCCATTCTTCCGGCAACGCATCCGGCCGGGTCGCGGGCAGGGCGACGAGCGGTGAGGCCACGCCCATGAGCACGTAGCGTCCGATGTTCAACTGCCAGAATGGCTGAAGTCCAAGTTGCCCGGTGGCGCAATGCCAGCTGGCCAGCCGCATGCCGCCCTTGCCGCCCACCAATGTGAGTTTGCCCAGTTCGTGGTCGCCAAAGGTGAAGCGCGCGCGATCACCGAATTTCGCACGAAGCCGCTCGAGGCATTCCTGCGTGCTTTCGTACGATGCCGGGTGGCTCACGCCGACAAATCCGGTGTCGCAGCCATAGTCACCGTTGGCCACGAGATAATCCACCGGTCCAACCGCGGCCAGAAAACGGTCGAATTGCCGCCATTGTTCCAGCGGATGCCGCATCCAGATGTGGTTCCGGTAAAAACGGGCAAGCGGCCGAAGGATGGGGTTGGTGATCGAACGCAACTCATAATCGCCACCGCAAACGCGCTCGGTGGCGCCCGCGTAATGGATGTCGCTTACAATGGCGATCGTGACGTCGCCCGTCTGGCTGGTTTCCATTGCGCGTCAATTCTTCACCAACATTGCACCCTGGCCGTCATTCTGGTCGAGGCAGGCACGGATGGTTTTGGCGAGTTCGGCGTGGGTGTAGGGTTTGGCCAGGAAGCTGGCGCGGGTCCGGGCCAGCATTTCGTGGTTGATTTCATTGGCCGTATAGCCGCTGGTAAAAACAACTTTCAATGCGGGCCGGGCGGCCAGTAGTTGCTCGGCGAGATCCACGCCGGAAACACCCTCGGGCATCACCATGTCGGTCAACAACAGATCAATTTCACTGGAGCGCTGGTTCCAGAGTTCGAGCGCGTCCCGGCCGGAGGAGGCTTCCAGGATCCGATAGCCGCATTCCTCCAGGATGTCGCGGGCCATCGTCCGCAGGATCGGCTCGTCCTCGACGATGAGGATGGTCTCGGTGCCCCTGCTGACGGGGGCGGAAGAATCGCTGGTGGGAATTTCAGGCATTGCGGTCTCATCGCTGGCCAGAAAGAAGACGTCAAACACGCTGCCCTTGCCGGGTTCACTGTTCACTTCGATCCAGCCGTCATGTTGTTTGACAATTCCATAAACGGTTGCCAGGCCGAGGCCGGTGCCTTTCCCGATGTCTTTCGTGGTGAAGAACGGTTCAAAAATGTGGTTTAATACCGCCGAGTCCATGCCGGTGCCGGTGTCGGCGACGCGCAGCCGGACGAAGCGCCCCGGGCGGGACTGGGGATGGGCCTCGGTATAAGCGGCATCGATCTCCACCGTCTCGACGCCGATGGTCAGCAGGCCGCCGCGCGGCATGGCGTCGCGGGCGTTGACGGACAGGTTCATCAGGACCTGTTCGATCATGCCGTTGTCGCCTTGCACCAGGGAATTGCTGGTTGCCGGCAGAAATATCATGGAAACGGTTTCGCCAAGCAAACGCTGCAGCATTTTGCTCATGTTGCCGACGATTTCCTGCAAATCGAGCAGCCGGGGCTGCATGACGTTTTTGCGGCTGAACATGAGCAGCTGGCGCGTCAGTCCGGCGGCGCGTTCGGCGGCAAAATAAATGGCCTGTACGGAATCGGTCACGCCCGCCGGCAGACCCAGCTTGGCGAGCATCGAACTGGAATGTCCCTGGATGATCGTGAGCATGTTGTTGAAGTCATGGGCAACGCCGGCGGCCAGCTGCCCGACGGATTCCATTTTTTGCGACTGGCGCAATTGCGCTTCCAGGCTCAATCGTTCGGTGGTGTCTTCGATATAGCAATGGACCACATTGCTCGGCATGACGGGATGGAACGACCAGGAAAAGGTGCGCCCGTCCATTTTATTTTCCAGGTGCATCCGGCTTTCCCCGGTGGCAAGGCATTCGCGGACGATGTGATCGATATTGGCTGGCAGAATGTCGGCCGGGCGATCCTTTTGGATGGAGGCTGCGAGTTGTTGCGCCGCCTCGTTGCAGTAGGTGATGACACCGTTGGCGTTCAGCTCCATGGTGGCGTTGGGGTTCAACTGGACGAAAGCGGCGAGCTTCTGCAATTCGACTTCGGCGCGCCTGCGTTCGATGGACAAGCCGACGGCAGTGGCGACCGCCATGAGAAACTGCACCTCGTCGGAATTGAATTTCCGTTCGTGGGTGGAGTAAACGCCCAGCAAACCAAATGGTTGCCCGCGGGTGGGAATGGCCACGGTGACGCCGCTGATGACGCCATGTTCGGCGAGAAACGGCGATGCGGAGATCCTGGTTTCAGCCTTCAGGTTCACAAAAACCATGGGTTCTCCGGAAATTAAAACCTGAGTGACCGGTGAATGATCGTTTCCGGGCAGGGAGGTTTGCCGGTCGTACTCCGATTTCCAGCCAACGCCGGCCTGCAGTCTCAACTGGCCGACCGGCAATTGTTCAAAGACAGCGGAATACTCCGCACCTAGGGTTTGTGCCGTGAGCATGACGGTCTGGTTCAGCAAAGCATCCAGGTCGCTGTTGGTCAGTGCAAATTGACCCAGCGCGGCGACCACCGTCTGCTGAAACGTGCGATTCAGGAGGCTCTTTTCAGCATTTTCCAGGTTTTTGACCTGTCGCTCCAGCGATTCCGCCATCCGGTCGAACAGTTTTGCCAGCTGGCCCAGTTCGTTTTTTGAGGCTTTCAGTCCGGTTCGCGCGCTCAAATTGCCATCGGTGATTTTCGTGGCCGTGGACGACAGCGCCCGGACCTGACGCATGATGAAATGCTCCCCGCCCAGCCACGCGGCCGCGAGGGCAAGCATTCCGATGACAAACCCGCTCATGGGCAGGTCAAATATGTACATCAGCAGCCAGGCGGGAGTGATAAGCAGAAACACGCTGCCGACCAGTTGCATGCGCAACGTGGAAAATTTGAAGATCTTTTTCGTCATTGCCTGGCTCAAGGCCACGATTCACATCCTGCCACGAACCGGCAAATCCGGAAAGCGATTTTGTTTCAGCCGGCTTTCAACATAACCCTCCGGGAGGAGTGGGTGAATTGTGCTGGAAGATTGGGAGGAATTTAGGTGAACTGAAGCCGGTCCAATGAACTTCGTTGACCGCGCTATGCCATGACAATGCATCCACTCATCCAAAAAATTATCAACCAGGGTCCGGTACTGACCGATGGCGCCTGGGGCACGCAGCTTCAGTCGCGCGGGCTCGCGCCCGGCGAAGTGCCGGATCTCTGGAACCTCACCCGCCCTGACAAGGTCGCCGAAGTTGCGCGCGCCTATGTCGAGGCCGGATCACAGATCATTTTGACGAACACCTTTGGCGCCAATCGTCTCCGACTGGCCGAAGGCGGCTGCGCGGACCGGGTCAGGGAAATCAACGAGGCTGGCGCCCGCATCTCACGCGAGGCGGCGAATAAACGCGCGCTGGTTTTTGCCTCAATCGGGCCCAGCGGAAAAATGCTCATGAACGGCGACGTGACGGAGGAGGAATTGAATGCGGCATTCGTTGAACAAGCCATGGCTTTGGCGCAAGGTGGGGCCGATGGTTTGGTGGTGGAAACCATGCAGGATCTGGCCGAGGCCAAAATCGCCATTGTGGCGGCCAAGGCCACCGGTTTGCCGGTGGTCGCCAGCATGGTGTTCGATTCCGGCAAGGACAAGGACCGCACGATGATGGGGACGACGCCGGAACAGGCGGCTGCCGGTCTGCTGGAAGCCGGGGCGGATGTCATTGGCGCAAACTGTGGCCAGGGCATTGCCGGGTTCGTAAAAATTTGCGCCCGGTTTCAGGCGGCGGCGGGCGGACATCCCGTTTGGGTCAAGGCCAATGCCGGACTGCCGCAGATGCGGGACGGCAAACCGGTTTATGCCACCACCGCAGTGGAATTTGCCGGGCAAGTTCCGGCAGTTCTTGATGCCGGTGCAAATTTTATCGGCGGCTGCTGCGGCACCTCGCCGGATTTCATCTGCGAACTCCACAAACTGCTTCACGGAAAATAAATCATGAGCCGTCTGCGGTTGCATGTCATCGCCTGTCCCGTTTTTCAACGGGAACTGGAGGCGTTGGCGGTAGAAGCGAAGAACGGGATCACATTCAAGCATCTGGAAATGGGGCTGCATGAAGGCGCTGGCGATGAACTTCGTTGCGCATTGCAAAACGGGATTGACGGTGTCGGAGCAGGCCAATGCGATGCGATAGCCATTGCTTATGGGCTATGCAACCGCGGTGTCGTGGGGCTGGAGGCTAGAACGGTTCCCGTCGTCATTCCCCGGGCGCACGATTGCATCGGGATGCTGCTCGGGAGCAGCCAGTGTTACCTTGCGCAACTGGAAGCCCAGCCGGGCACCTATTTTCAAAGCGCGGGCTGGCTGGAAAATTCCCCGGCCGGCGGGGAGGTGCGCCAACAGAATTTCACATTCGGGCCAAACTCAAATGTCACGCGCGAACAGCTGGTGAAAAAATACGGCGAAGAGAACGCCGATTATCTGCTGGAACAGTTTAGCAACTTCACCCAACACTATGAACGGCTCGCCTACATCGCCACGCCGGTGCCCGGGTCGGCAAAATGGGAGCAATCGGCTAAAGAAATCGCCGATAAACGCGGCTGGAAATTTGAACGCCTGCAGGGCAATCTCGGCTGGCTGAGGCGGTTGCTGGATGGAGACTGGAACGACCGTGAGTTTCTAAAATTGAAGCCGGGTGAACGCGTCGGTCTGAGAAGCGACACGCTGCTCATCGGTCCCGAGCCGGCATGAGTCCAGCGATGCATATGCTCAGGCTTTCACCGGCCGGCCTTCAACTGCCCCTCGCTGCCGGCACCGGGTTGCAGGACGTTCTCTTTGCACAGGGAGTCGAATTCCCATGCGGCGGCGGCGGACGCTGCAAAGGTTGCCGTGTACGAATTTTGAACGGATTCCTTCCAATCAGTGCGGAAGAAAAGAATCTGCTGACGGCTGCGGAGTTGGCCAATGGCTGGCGTCTGGCCTGCCGGCATGTCATTGCCGGCGACCTTGAACTTGAGCTTGCCCAGTGGGAGATGTCCATTCTGGGCGACCATTCTGCGTTCAAGTTCACACCGCGGGAAGGTTTGGGCGTGGCCATTGATCTCGGCACCACCACCATCGCCGCGCAATTGCTTGATTTGCGGAACGGCAATGTCCTGTCGGTCGGCACGGCCTTGAACGCACAGGCCCGTCATGGCGGCGACATCATGAGCCGTGTCGATTTTGCGCTGCAAGGCGGCCAACCGGAACTGCATCAGCTTGTGCGCGAGCAACTCGGCCGGATGGTGACACAATTATTGGCTTCGGCACAGGCCTCAGGGTCTCTGGTCCGGGTGGCCGTTGTTGGAAACACGGTGATGCACCATTTGTTCTGCGGCCTGAACATTACACCGCTGGCCAGCCTTCCATTTGAACCGGAACAATCGGGAAGATTCCGATTTTCAGCAGACGAACTGGGTTGGAAGTGGCCGGGAAATCCAGCGGTGGAATTTCTACCGTGCATTGGAGGATTTGTTGGCTCTGACATTCTCGCCGGCGTGGTGGCTGTCGGTCTGCAGGAGAGCAGTGAATTGACGGCTTTGATTGACCTTGGCACCAATGGCGAGGTGGTGGTCGGCAACCGTGACCGGATGCTATGCACTTCGACGGCGGCGGGGCCGGCGTTCGAGGGAGCCCGCATCTCAATGGGGATGCGCGCCGCCACCGGGGCGATCAGTGAGGTGCGGATTCAGAATGGTTCGCTCGTCTGCCGGGTGATCGGCGGCGGTGTGCCGCGCGGATTGTGCGGCAGCGGGCTGGTGGACGCGGTGGCATCGGGGCTGGAATTGAAAACCATTCAACCCAACGGCCGCATGATACCCAACGGCGCCCTGGCCCTGGCCGGCTCCGTGACATTGCTGCCCGCGGACGTGCGTGAGCTGCAACTGGCCAAGGGAGCGATTGCTACCGGCTTGCGGATGCTCACCGCCCGGCTTGGCGCAAAGTTGGACGACATTCAACGGTTGCATCTGGCCGGTGCCTTCGGAAATTACATCAACCGGGCCAGTGCGCAACGCATTGGATTGCTGCGTCTGCCGATTCAGCGAATTGCCCCCGCCGGCAACACGGCGCTCCTCGGGGCCAAACGGGCCTTGTTTGAGGATGCCACCGGATGGGACGCACTGGCCCAACGAATTGAACACGTGGCGTTGAATGAAGACACTGAATTCCAGGATATTTATGCCGAAGAAATGCGATTCCCTGCGGCAATTCAGAGTTCGTAATCGGCCGCGACGAATTTAGAGGTGTCCAATACGCTCATCATTTCGCCGATGAATTCGGGTTCGCTGGATGGGATGGTTTCCACGCTGTTTTGGATGCGGTCCAACCATGAGATTTCCCGGGGATGAATCTTCAAGCGACCGTCTGTGTGGGCTTCACGGAGCAGGCGAACGGCGGTAAGCGCGGCGGCCTTGCCGGCCGCCACTGATGTGGGTGCGTTGACAATCGCCTTGGCGATGGCCACCGAACTTTCCGGTGTCAGCACGTAAGCCTGCGGATCAAGCGGGGCGTCGGAGTTCACCATCCACTTGCGATAGAGCAGGGCGGCATCGCGCCCGTCGGCCAGCGCCAGATTCATCAGCCGACAGTCGTAGATGAGCTGTTCGACATAAACGGTCGGCGCCATGCCGCCCAGCAGTTTGATGTTCTGCACGGACTCGTTGCTCCAGGTATCGCACGTGGCGGCGGCGATGTTGCCCAGCGGGCTGAGATGCGCGCACGCGGCGGTCTTGCCTTCCATCGCCATGGGAAAACCGGTGATGGCTTTTAAAATGGGATTTTCATAACCGCAGTCCTTGCCCGGGCCGACTGCTCCACACTCGTAGCAGACCAGCGTCCGCACGGCGGAAACGGCCCGCACGACGGCAGCGAATACGCGGGGGATCATTTTTTGTTCGGCCAGCACCATCGCCGTGTTGCCAAAGCCGCAGGCGGTGTCGCCGGCGCAATGCACGCCGCGTTTGCGGGCAAGCTTGTCCAGTTCCGTCCATAAAAACCGCATATCGCGCACTCCCATCACGCACAGGGCAAAAATCACACTCCGGATGTCGCACATCATCAGTGCTTCGTCATGGACTTCCTTGCCGCCGACCGACTCGATGCTCAACAGTTCCGCGCCTGCTGCGGCGCAGCCATCGAAGGTTTCAAGCATCGCTTCGTAGAGCTTGCCGCTTCTCATGCGCGGCGGACGCTCCATTTCGCGGGTATCGTTGGGGGTGATGCGCAGGACGGTCTTCAGTCCGTGTTTGGCGTGCGTGGTTTCCATCGCATCCAAAAGGATTTGGGTCAGTTCAATGCCCCAGGCCGGATTTTCGGTCATGGGTGGAAGCGTTTCGAATTCAATCACCAGGCCGGGCGCTTCCAGTTCCACCGCTCGTTGCAACGCGCCGGTGATGATCTGCAGATACTGGCCGCGCACCTCAGGCATGGTTTTCTCGTCCACAAGCATGGGCGGCAGGGTGAAATTCAGTTCGGGATACACAATGGCACCACCAATGGTAAGACCCCGGCGCGTGGTAAGGGGATTGGGCGCAACGCCAAAGCGCAGGTCGTCGGGATTGCTGATGGCAAGATGTGTAAAGCGGCTCATGAAATGGGAAGAAATTCCGTTATAGGTATGCGGTAAACATCGTAAGACTTAGGCGAGTACTTTTTTGGCCGCGGCTACCGCGCCCGCGGCGCTTTCGCTGTAGCCATCAGCCCCGATTTCGTCCGCGTATTTCTGCGTGATGGGTGCGCCGCCCACCAATATTTTCACCTGTTGACGAACCCCGGCTTGTTTGAGCGCTTCGACGATGGTCTTCATTGACGGCATGGTGGTGGTCAGCAGCGCGGACATGGCCACGATGTTGGCGCCCTTTTCCTTGATGGCAGCGATAAATTGTTCCGGCGACACGTTGACTCCCAGATCAATGACTTCATATCCGCCGCCTTCCAACATTGCGGCCACCAGGTTTTTGCCGATGTCATGCAAGTCACCTTTCACCGTGCCGAGGGCGACGCGGGCGGCGGGTTTGGCACCACTGGCAACGAGCAGGGGACGGATGAGTTCGAGCGCGGCCTTCATGGCCCGGGCGGCGAGCAGCAGTTCGGGCACAAAATACTCGTTGCATTCAAAACGCCGGCCCACCTCGGCCATCGCCGGCATCATATATTCCTGTACCAGCTTCAGCGGTTCGATGCCGGCGGCCAGCGCCTGTTCGGTGACGGCCTTGGCGGTTTTGGCGTCCCCGTTGAGGACGGCTTCGTGGAGGGCTTTCAAGTCTTGCATGATGTTTTTTGAATGTTGGATTTTGGTATCGAGTAACTGGAATCAGGTTGGAGTCTTTCCTCAAATTCGCCCAGTTGGATCGGGTAATTTCCGAAATCGCGCACGAGCTTCACGATGTAATCGTAAGTGCGACCGGACACGGCACTGCTCACGGAATGATCAGACTGGAAGATGTAGCCGCCTCCTTTTGCGGCATTGAGCTTACGAAGCACCTCGCGCCGGATGGCCTCGTGGTCGCCGGTTTCCCAGACCTGCATGTCGCTGTTGCCGCAGAAACCGATGCCATGCCCGTATTGGCGCCGCAGTTCCAGCACATCCATGCCGGCTTTGACCTCGAGCGGATTGTAGGCGTCCACCTTCATGTCGATGTAGTCCTGGAAGATCGCCTTCACATTGCCGCATCCATGATAGATCACAGGCAATCCGTTGGCATGCGCATGTTCCGTGATTCTAGCCACCCAAGGCTTGAAATATTCACGCCAGTAACGCGGCGACATGAATGTGCATTTTTTGTATGCCACGTCGCCCCAAATGACAAACCCGTCGAGCAAACCCTTGCCTGCGGCCATCTCGGCCTTGGCCGTCTCACAATAAAATTCCCCGATGCGGTTGATGACGGCACCCATGCGCTCCGGCTCCTCGCCCATCCAGAGCATGGCGTTTTCCTGGCCGATGAGGCGGGTCAGGCATTCACTCACCTCGATGATGCTGCCATAAACGGGAAAGTCGGGACGCAGCGACTTGACTGTTTCGATCCACGGAGGGGTGTTGCGCTGAAACCCGTCGCCCACGCCGGCAATCTGGTTGTCGCCGCGTTCAAAGAAACGGCGCGGGTCGGCTGGGTCGTCAAACGTTGCGCGCTCGAGTTTTTCGAAGCTGTCCGTTTCCCAGCCGCGCATCTCCGGCATGGGAAACTCGAAATGCTTGTGCATGATCGACCCGAAACCGGTCTTGACCACGACTTCTTCGGCGGATTCCGTCAGGGTCTGGAACGGACGGATCCATGGATCCATGTTCGGCACCGTGACAATCCAGTCGAGGTCGTAGTGATAGTACGGGTTCGCATCGGGCGGCAAACCGAGCTCCTGCTGCCAGCGTTTGGTGAATCCACCCCAAAAGAAATCACTGATCGGCACACGATCCGGCTCCTGATGCCGGAGTGCGGTATTCATTCGCTCCAGCTTCTTCAAGGTGTTCGGCTTCCGCCCTTCGCGCGCGGCGGTGTGGCCTTTGGTGTCAAACATGCTCATGACGGGATACTGGTCTGGCTTGATATTTACAAGCCGCTGCGCAGGAATAACAACTGCGGCAGATTGTTTAGCCACAGTTATTTAACACAAATATTCAGTAGCGCAAGTCTAATCCAATGCCAATGCCGAGGCGCGGCCTTTGGGCATCCGTTCCAGATGAAATATCAGGAAGCCGTGGAGGAATTTTTGCAGTTCGTCAGCCTGCGCGTTAGTCAATTTGAGACGCAGACAGGATGGCCAGTCGGCCTGGTTCAACACCCGGACAATTTGCTTCATGCCGGGCGTCAACCTGGTCTTCTCCAGATTCGGATTGAGGCCAAGTTCGTGAAGCAGTTTTAGCTCGAAGGCCGGGACCAGCTGCGGTGCCGATGCGTGCCGGCACAGGCAGTCGAGAAAACTGTTCATTAATTCAAAAATGGCTGGCAGGGGGGTCTCGGTTTCCGTGGCCTGCTCGATGAACGCCGCGGCGTAGGCGGCCTGGCGCAACCGGTGCATGTCCTTGCGGATTTCGCCGTGGGTTTCCCGCAGGCGGACTTCACCCAAGGTGTGCAAATCCGAACGGCGGCTGCGGCTGAACGAAAAATCGGCGAAATAAAACAGATCCAGCTTGCCCGAAAATGGTGATTTCGGGCGTCGCGCGCCCTTGGCCACGGTGGCGATGCGCCCGGCTTCCGGAGTGAGCCAGTGGACGATGAGGCTGGTCTCCGTGAGCGGCCGCGTGCGCAGGATGAGGCCGGTGGCTGACTCCGTCATAATGAAAGCGAGGATGGAAATTGGAAGCGGGAGGATGGCATGGGGTTTGAGCGCCGCGGGCGATTCTCCATCCTCAATCTTCTATTTCCGCTTTTCCGCCGGCAGCGGCGTGTATTCCTGGGAAATTGAACCCAGGCTGACGATGTATTTGATGGCATCGGTAACAGACATTTCTAGTTTGATGAGCTGGGCTTCCGGCACCAGAATCAGAAAGCCCGACGTGGGATTGGGGGTGGTGGGCACGAACACCCCCACGACCTTTTCGCCGGTCTTGGCCTGCACCTCATCGTTCTGTTCGCTGGTGATGAAGCCGACGGAATACATCCCTTCGCGCGGAAACTGGACGAGCACGACGGTCTTGAAGGAATTCTTGTTGCCCGAGGCCAGGGCGTCGTTGACCTGTTTGGTGGCGGAATAGATTTTGTTCAGGAACGGCACGTGCATCAACGCGCGTTCCACCCATTCAATCATTTTTATGCCGATGTAATTGCGGGCCAGCCGGCCGGCGGCGCTGATGAGCAGGACCGCCAGCAACAGGGCGACCAGACTCCAATACCAGTACATCGGACCTTCGCCGTTGTTTCGATGTGTGATGTCTTTGGGAAGGAAAATGAGCAGCGTGTCGGTGATGTTGGAGATGGTGCCGAACAGCCAGACCAAAAGCGCAATGGAAACCACCCCCGGCAGGATGATCACCAGGCCGGTCACGAAATTCGCCCGCCAGCGGGCAAAAAAACTCTTCCGTTCCATCCGCCGAGTCTAGGGTCACATCACAGTTTGCTCAAGGGAAAGCGGCGGGTCATTTCCTGCAACCGGCGATTTTCCTCCCGTTTCATTTTGCGGCGGGCTGCCGGGCTGGAATCATCAAAGCCGAGCAGATGCAGGATCCCGTGGATGATGTAGCGGACGACCTCCGATTGCCAGCGCGTGCCAAAGCGGCGCGCCTGCACCATGGCTTCGTCCACGCAAACATAGATTTCACCGTGCACGACAGGACGCGACTCTCCGTGCGCGACGACCGTGGCAGCGGGCAGGGAATTGTCCGCTCTGCCTTCGGCCAGGTAATCAAAGGTAATTACATCGGTTGATCCGGCATGCTGAAGAAACGTTTCATTAAGCCGCGTCATCTCTGGGACGCTCACCAGACAAATGCCAATTTCCGCCTTTTCAATTTCCAACTGCTCCAACAGCGTGATGAAGATTTTTTTCAGCAGTGGCTGGTTGATTTTTCGCACGCGCTGGCGGTTGGCGATGATCACGTTCACTTGGTCGGAAGGCGGGCGCCGGCCCGTCATTTTTGGGGCGTAATGGCTCCCGGTTCGCCTGGTTTCTTGCCTCGATGTTCCTCGTAGGCCGAAATGATGCGTTGGACCAGCGGGTGGCGGACCACATCGCGTTTGGAAAACTCCAGAATGGAAATGCCCTCGGTATGCTTTAAAGCACGATGAGCTTCGAGCAAGCCCGAATTTTTATGCGGCGGCAAATCAATCTGCGTTTCATCGCCGGTGATGACCGCTTTCGAACCATGGCCGAGCCGGGTGAGAAACATCAGCATCTGCTCGGTCGTGGAATTCTGCGCCTCGTCCAGGATGATGAAGGCATTGTTCAGCGTCCGGCCGCGCATGTAGGCCAGCGGTGCAATCTCGATGGTGCCACGTTCGGTATGCCTCTGGATTTCCTCGGCCGGTAGCATATCGTGCAGCGCGTCATGCAGCGGCCGGAGATAGGGCGTGATTTTTTCGTAAAGGTCACCCGGCAAAAATCCCAGTGCCTCACCGGCCTCGACGGCGGGACGGGTAAGAATAATCCGCGAAACCTTTCCTTCGCGCAGGGCCGTCAGGGCCATGGCCACCGCCAGATAGGTTTTGCCGGTGCCGGCCGGTCCGATTCCAAACGTGATATCGTGCTTGCGGATGGCATCGATGTATTTTTTCTGGCCGACAGTTTTGGCCGTGACGCCCGGCTTGCGTTCATGGGTCTGGATGCGGTCGTTCACCAGATCTTTCAGGGTCGAAGCGCCTTCGTGTTTCACGATGCTCAGCGCGTGGGTGAATTCGCGGTTTTTGACCGGGGAGCCGGCTTTCAACATGTTTTCCAGCGACGAAAACAGCTGTTTCGCGCGTTCCACGGCCTCGGCGGAGCCATCCAGCTTGATCCAGCCTTCACGCGCGGTGGCCTTGACGCCCAGCTCGGTTTCCAGCGCCTGCAGGTTGCGCGATTCGTGATTGAAAAGCTGCTGCGCAAACCGCGCGTTTTCGTAATGAAGGGTTTCAGTGGCCACAATTAAAAATGTCTAGCCACAGATTTTCACAGATGAAACACAGATGCAATGGAAGGATTTTGGGGGATTCCATTCATTTTTCGAGTTCTGAGCGCAGTTTCGCGGCAATTTCTTTCAACGCATCCGGCACAACGCCAGTGCCCGCGATCACCGGCATGAAATTGGTATCCCCGGTCCAGCGCGGCACGATGTGGATATGTAGATGGCCCTCAACGCCCGCACCAGCAACCTTGCCGAGGTTGATGCCCACATTGAATCCATCCGGTTTCATCACGGTTGTCAGCGCGTTAAGGCAGCGGCGCACAAGTTTCCAGAGGTCGGCGACTTCCTCATCCGTCAGTCCGTTAAAATCCGGCATTTCCTTGTAAGGCACGACCATCAGGTGGCCGCCGTTGTAAGGGTAGCGGTTGAGCAGGGCAAAGCAGGTCCGGTCGCGCGCGATGACCAGGTTCGCTTCATCGTCGGAGGATTGCGCAATGCGCGTGAACAGGCCTTCCTTCAATTCCGGCTTGGCCGAGAGGATGTATTCGATGCGCCACGGTGCATGCAATGATTCCATAAATCCAGTGTAGGAGTCGAGGTAACGAGACTCAAATTGAATTTATCGTAGCGCATTTCGGCAGAGCGCCGCAGTTTGTGGTGGTAAATATCCGGCTTTCTGCCGAAAGCCGCTACGATTGGGAGAACAATCTCAAGACGGCGTCTGCGGCCCGTCCCGCCGCGCCGGGTTTGCCGAGCGAGGCAATGATTTTTGCAAGTTGCGCCTTTATTTTCGTCCGGCGCGATTCGTCCTCCAACAGCTCCAACGCGGTGCGTGAAAGATTTTCCGGCGTGGCGTCGTTCTGAATGAACTCAGGATAAACCATTTCGCCGGCCAGCAGGTTCGGCATCGTCAGCGATTTCACCGTCACGATGCGCCGGGCGATCTGGTAGGTGAGCCAGGACGTTTTGTAGAGTGTCACAGTTGGCACGCCGAAAAATGCGCATTCCAGCGTTACGGTGCCGGTCTTGGAGATGGCGACGCCAGCCTCGGCCAGGGCCCACGGCAGTTCACCGATTTGAATTTCCAGATTCGCACCCAGCGATTTTGCCAGTTGCACCAGCGACGGATCCGGCAAAACCATTTTCGCCTTCGCCGCCGGCAATTGTTGCTGGATCAGCTTCAAGGCTTCGAGCATCACCGGCAGATGCTTTCGCAGTTCTCCTTTGCGGCTGCCGGGAAGCAGGAGGATGGTGGGAGTGGAGCTTTTGTTCTGAATTCGTAATTCTGACTTCTGCATCCGTTCCACCATCGGATGCCCGACAAAATCCACCCGTAATTGGGGCACATGTTGCGCATACCATGCCTTTTCAAACGGGAAAATGCACAGGAGCAGGTCGTAATCGCGCGCCAGCCTGTTGGCGCGGCCCGGCCGTGACGCCCAGACCTGCGGGGAAACGAACTGGACAATCTTGGGATTCCATCTGGAAAACGGATTACCACGGACATGTTCCTTGATCGCGTGACCAAAACGCAAATTAAAGAAACCGTAATCCACACCGATAACGACGTCCGGCTTCCGCTCAATCGCCAGGGCGAGGAGTTGCTTGAACAGCCGCCGTCCTTGAATCAATTTTCCAACCGTCGGGATGCCGATGGCCGCGTGCCGGGTCATGTCACAGGCCAGTTCGACCCCAGCGGCGGACATCTTCGGCCCGCCGGCGCCAAAGAATTGTGGATTGGAGATTGCGGATTGCGGATTGGCCGCAAGCCTATCGCGCAACGCGGAAACCAGCTCTGCGGCGAGCAGATCCCCGCTCGCTTCCCCGGCGATGAGCATGAAGGTTTTGGGTTTCACGGTTTAATTATTGCCACAGTGACACAGAGGCGCAGAGAAAGATTTTGGTCAACGCGCGAAATCATTGGTTATTTCGGGAAAGTGTTTGTCCGGTGACTTTCTTGAACTCGAAGTAGTCAGCGATTCTCTGTTCGGCTCGACTGCGGACTTCGACGCCAAATTTAGTCATGGTCCGCGATCCGTATTGCTGGCAAGGAAAAATAATTTCAAACAAATCATCAAGCAGTCCCATATCCAATTCTGTTTAAATTTTCTCCGTGCCTCTGTGTCTCTGTGGCTATTTTATCTGTTGAATCTGCCGCGTTATCTCAAAGGCTAGATCCAGCGCGCGTTTGGCGGATTCGCCGCTGACGACGGGCGTCTGTTTTTCGCGGACGCAGTTGACGAAACTTTCCAGTTCCAGCTTGAGCGGTTCGTCCTTGGTGATCGGTACGGGTTCGCGCACGATTTTTTTCCCGGCAAACTGGCTTACGATGACGGAATCTTTGCCGATGCCGAGCTTGGCGGCGAGAACTTTTTTCAGCAGCGAACTTTCTTCCTCGCCGTCACGGGCGACGCGGTAGATGAACCCTTCCTGCACGCGGTAATCAAGCGAGATGTAACAGGGATTCGCCGGGCCGCTGAAGACGCGGATCTTGCGCATCCGCTCCGGGCTGATGCGGCTGGCGGTGAGATTGGCAACGCAGCCGTTGGCAAAACGCAGTCGCACATTCGCGATGTCCTCGCTCTTGCTCAACACGGGAATGCCCACGGCGTCCACGCTGGTGACGGGCGATTTCACGAATGCGAGCACCACATCGAGGTCGTGAATCATCAAATCCAGCACGACGCCGATGTCGGTGGAGCGGGCCGGGTAGGGCGAGAGGCGATGGCACTCGATGAATTTTGGTTCGGTGGCGACGGTTTGTAAAAAATTAAAAACGGGATTGAACCGCTCAACGTGGCCTACTTGCAGGACGCAGTTTTTCTGTTGCGCAAGTTCGCAAAGCTCGGCGGCCTGCCCGGAACTGTCGGTCATCGGTTTTTCGACGAGGACGTGCTTGCCCGCCGCGAGCAGCTGCTTGGCGATGTCAAAATGCGTGGTGGTGGGCGTGGCGATGTTCAGCGCGTCGCTGGCGGCGGCGGCCTCGGCAACGGAGTTGAACATCCGCGCACCGTGTTTGGCGGCGATTTTGCGGGCGGTGTCGGGGTGGGTGTCGAAGATGCCGGCAAGCTCCACCTGGCCGACGGCCGCAAGTTCCGAATAAATGCGGACGTGATTTTGACCCAGCGACCCTGTGCCGAGGACGGCGACTTTGACTTTTGCCATACCCGGAGTCTGCCAGTAAAAACGATTCACGCCAAGTGCGCAAAGAACGGAATGAGTTTAATAACTTTCAACTTTCAACTTTCAACCGACAACCGTTAGATTAACGACGTGCCAACTTTGTGCTACATCCTGATCGCGTTCGGCGCGTATCTGCTTGGATCGATTCCCTTCGGCTTTCTCATGGCCAAGGCGAAGGGCATTGACATCCGGAGTGTGGGCAGCGGCAACATCGGCGCGACCAATGCCATGCGCGTGCTGGGCAAGCCGGCGGGAATTTTTGTACTGCTCATGGACGCCCTGAAGGGTTACATGGCCTGCACTTTTCTTCCCCCGTTGATCATCAACGGGCTGGCGCCTCATTTTTCTGGACTGTTTGTTTATTTTCATGACGAACCGGTCGAATTCCAGATGAGATTGAACGTGGTGGCCGGAATTTTTGCGGTGCTCGGACACAATTTCACCTGCTGGCTCAATTTCAAAGGCGGCAAGGGCATCGCCACAAGCGCAGGAATTTATCTGGCGCTGGCGCCGCTGGCGGTGGGGGTGGCGCTGGCGGCTTTCATTCTGGCCGTTTTGTTGACACGTTATGTTTCCATCGGTTCCATCGCGGCAGCGGTTGCCCTGGCGGTGACCGTCTGGTGCCTGCCGAGACACAACCTGTTCCTCGGCATCGTGACTACCGCGCTGGCAGCCATGGCTATTTACAAACACCAATCGAACATCAAACGGTTGATCGCGGGAACGGAGAGCCGGCTGGGCAGGAAATCTGACATTCAGGAGATAACAAAATGAAGATCACCGTACTGGGCGCGGGGGCGTGGGGCACAGCGCTCGCGCGCAATCTCGCAACGCAAAAGCATGAGGTCACGCTCTGGGATTTTTTTCCGGAAACGGTCCGGTTGATCCGTCAGACTGGACGCAACGAGCGTTATCTGCCGGGCATTGAACTACCGCAAAATCTTCAAGCTGAGATCGATGCCACCAAGGCCATTGCGGGCGCGGAACTGGTCGTGGTGGCCAGCGTATCCAAGGGATTTCGCAATGTGACAAAGGTGTTGGGTAAGTTCGAAGGCATTGCCGTCAGTGTCACCAAGGGCATCGAGTGTGAATCGGACATGGTAATGTCAGACATCCTCAAGGAAAATGCTCCGCGCGCGCGTATTGTTGCCATGTCCGGACCGACACTGGCCATGGAAGTGGCCAAGGGCATTCCAACGGCGATTGTGGCGGCCAGTGCCGATGCCGGAGCGGCGCAGACGGTCCAATCGATTTTCCATGGCCCGGCGTTCCGGGTTTATACCAGCACGGACATTTTGGGGGTTGAACTGGGCGGCGCGTTGAAAAATGTCATCGCCATCAGTGCGGGGGTCAGCGATGGATTGGGTTTCGGTGACAATTCCAAGGCTGCCTTGGTCACGCGGGCATTGTCGGAAATCCGCCGTCTCGGCGTGGCGCGCGGCGCGCAGGTGGAGACATTCATGGGCCTGAGCGGCTTGGGCGATTTGATGGTTACCTGTTTTTCGAAGTTAAGCCGTAACCGCGGTTTTGGGGAGCGGTTGGGCCGTGGCGAGAAGGTGGATGCGATTGTCGGGAGCATGGTTGCGGTGGCCGAAGGTTATCCGACGGCGCGTTCCGCATACGAACTGGCCCGCAAACTCAAGGTGGTCACGCCGGTCATTGACGAGGTCCACGCCGCGCTCTATGAAGGCAAGGACCCGCGCCAGGCGTTGAAGGACCTCACGGCCCGGGTCTCGAAAGCGGAAGACTAGGGTTATTTGCGATTGCCGATTGTCGATTTACGAATTTAGCGCTTTCTTGATCAGCTTCAACAAATCGGAGTAGGTGTCCACCGCTGGAAACTGCGGAAATTGCTGTTTTACATTTCCCGGCGCATGGAACAGGAAGCCGGCATTGGCCTCAATGAGCATGGCGGTATCATTGAAGGAATCCCCGGCGGCGATGACGTGATAATTCATTTTCTTGAAGGCGGCCACGGCCTCGCGTTTCTGGTCCCGGATGCGCAATTGGTAATTCACAATGCGGTCGTTCTCGACAATCAGCCGATGGCACAGCAAGGTTGGCATGCCCAGTTCGCGGAGCAGGGGGGCGGCGAACTGTTCGAACGTGTCGGACAGGATGACGACCTGAACCAGCGAACGCAGTTCATCGAGGAATTCCCGACCGCCCGGCAGCGGACGCAGGGTGCCGATGACGCTTTGGATTTCGGACAATTTCAGTCCATGCCGGTCGAGAATGGCGATGCGGCCAAGCATGAGCTTGTCGTAATCCGGTTCATCGCGCGTGGTGCGGCGCAGTTCCGGGATGCCGGTTTTCTCGGCGACGGCAATCCAGATTTCGGGAGTCAACACCCCCTCCATGTCCAAGGTAACGATTGATTGTTTCACGCGGCGGGAGTTTTTCAAAACGGGTCCGGTGTGTCCAGTGGTTCGCGGGAAAACTATTTGGGTACGTGTGCGGACAGATCTGTTGGCGGAGAGATTGCCGGGCCGTGAGGCTTCTGGGCCATGAGAATCTCCGCGCCGGCGAGCATCACCGGCCCGGGGCCGTGGCGGTCATCTGTTGCGGGCGGGAGGCTGATCTGGTTGGTGTAGTAGGCGATGTCCGTGTTGAGGCTGGTACCGGGACAGGTGTTGCTGAGCACGCCGGCGGGGCTGATCTGCCTTTGCGCGAGGGCGGCAAACGCCTTGCGCGCGACGAACATGTTGGTGGGATCAATCCAGCCGCGATTCACCGCCCGGGCGATGCTGTAGGCGAACATGGCGGTGCAGGAGGATTCCTCCCACACTTCAGGATGATCCAGCACCTGATGCCACATTCCGTCCGGCGCCTGCACCGCTTCCACGCCGGCGATATGACGGCGCAGGATGTTCAACAGATTGGTCCGGGCAGGATGGCTGGCGGGCAGGACGGACAGAACTTCGGCGGTTGCAATCATCTCCCACCCATTGGCCCGGCCCCATTTGATGCCATTGACCGTGTGCGTGCGGTTGTAATAACCGTGAAACCACAGGCCGTTGGTGTCCTGCAGGTAACCGGCACTATTGATGACTTGTTGCGCGGCATCGTCGAGAAAACCGGTGTCACCGGTGTATTCGTACCAGCGGACGAGGAACGGGCAGCTCATGTACAGGTCGTCGCCCCAAATCGTGCCACCTTGCACCGTGGACCGCCAGAGCGTGTGATCGGGCAGGCGCGACTGGACGTTGGCGATGTAATTGGCGGTGACCCTGGCCAGCTGCACCTGCTCGGCGGTCAGGCCGGTTGCGTGATGCAGCGCGCCTTCCAGGATTTCGGCGGTCATCGCGCCGCAATAATCCAGCCGGTCTAGGATGAAAAATGTCCCCAGCACATCGTTGGTTCTTTGAAAACGTTCCAAGCCAAAGGTGTTGGCCAGCGTGTTGGTCAGATTCGCCAGCCAGGAGTGATACCGGGCGCAGATCAGGTTGTGATCCAGCGCGAATTTTTCGCAGTTGGTGTTGCCAGTGGCATCCGCGACATGCAACTGGCCGTAAAGATTAACCCCCCAGGCATATTCCCAGGCGATACCTTGAGGTTCCCTGGCGGCCTGGGCCTCGGCCAAGATGGTTGCCGCTGGATAACTCCCGTCCGCCAGCGGGTGCTGCCAGTGATTCGCCATCGTGACGATGACGTTGCTGATGGAGCTGTCGGAGATGCCGGTGGCCGGGCCGGAGGCTGCATACAGGTTGCCTGAAAAAAGAATCAAGCAACCCGCCAGCACGTTGGGAATATGATTAAAGGTCATTGAATTTGAAGGTGTATTTAACCGAAACCACCAAGCTTGTCCATCGGCTTAAGTGCCCGAGGCCGGCGCCGGGTTTGTGGTTCAGGGTTTGGCGGTCAGATTTGAATTGGTGGACAGGATCTGGTCGAGCGCGGCTTTGGCCTCAGGAAATTCCGGGCGGAGGCGCAGGGCCTCGCGATATTGCGGGATGGCGTGAGTCAGATCGCCTTGTTGTTGCAGAGCCTGTGCCAGCCGGAAATGGGCTGCATCGTCGTTCTGATTAAGGCGTAATTCCTCGGTAAACTGGGCCGCGGCTTTGGCCGGTTGATGCTGGTCGAGCAGGGCCAGACCAAGGTTGAAACGCGCTCCGGGATCGTCCGGCTGGAGCCGGACCGCTTCAGAGAAGTGCGGAATGGCTTCGGTGATTTTGCCCTGCCTGACCAAGACCAGGGCCAGTTTGCCTTGGGCCGCGGCCAGATCGGGTTGAAGTCGGAGGGCTTCGGCGAATTGGACAACTGCATCATCCAGCCTGCCGCTGTCTAGCAAGGCGTTGCCGTAGTAATAACGAGCCCCGGCATCGCCCGGGACGAGCTGTACGGCGGTGGCGAGTGGAACACAAGCCTTGTCCGCCCATCCCCGCTTCAGCAAAGCGATACCCAGGTTGAATTGCGCCTGAGGATAATGTGGTTCGAGCCGCACGGATTCTGCATAGAGCGCCAGGGATTCGTCGTTCGCCCCGGCCTGGTCCAGGGCGCGCCCCAGGAAATTGCACGCGATGTAATTGTCCTTCGTGATGGCCAGTGTGTGTCGCAGGAGAACGATGCTGTTCTGCCAGTATTTCAATTGGTTCCCGGCGCCAATCAGACAAGCCGCCAGCGCCGCGGTTGCGCCCAGCAAAACCGCCGGACGCCAGGCCGGGCGGTAATTCACAAGATCGTTCAAGCCCCACACGAGGAGCAGGAAAAAACCGATACTGGGAAGATAGGTGAAACGGTCCGCCATGGATTGCGGGCCGACCTGGACGATGCCGATGGCTGGAACCAGCGTTCCCAAAAACCAGAACCAGCCGATGAACAAATACGGATTTTGCCGGATGCGCAAGATGAATAGGGCAGACCAGACGACAAGCACCAAGATCGAGCATAGGACGAGGCCGGTAGGCCAGTGGTGTGGGTAGGGATAAACCACCGCGAGATCCGCCGGCCAAAATATCTTGGAAATGTACCGCAGATACGATACCAGGACATTGGCAATTCGAAGCGGCAACGGCAGTCCAGAGGACCACACTGCGCCACCGCCGCGCTGGGCAAAATAGGTCACGACACTTCCGGCCGCTGCCAATGCGAAGAACGGCACTTTCTCGAGCACCAGCCAGAAGGTTGACTTGGTCAAGATTTTGTAGTTGAGGATCGAGGGCTTCTCCGAACTTGAAGCTTGGAACCAGGAAAACCGGTACAGTGGCCAGAAATCCAGCAGCAGCAGAACGCAAGGCAGTGTCACCACCATCGGCTTGGACATCAGTCCGCAGGCAAAGAAAAACAACGCCAGGGCATAGTCGAGAGTCTGGAGAGAGACAGTTGCCGCGCTCGACTTTCGACCCGCGACCCGCGACCGTTTTTGGGCGTATCGCACGTAAGCCACCAATGCCAGCAACCAGAAGAAGGTGCTCAACACGTCTTTGCGTTCGCAAGCCCAGGCCACGGACTCCACATGCAGGGGATGCCAGGCGAACAAGGCCGCCACCAAGGCGCTGCGCCAAATCGCCCCGGTCATTTGATTCAGCAATAAAAGAACGAGCCAGGTGTTGGCGATGTGAAACAGCAGATTGGTGAGATGATGGCCGCCAGGATTCAAACCATACAACTGACAGTCGAGCATGTGAGACATCCAGGTGAGCGGATGCCAGTAGGCGGCATAGCCGATTTGAAACGCCCAGATGAAGCCGGCCCAGGTCAGACCCGATTGGACGTGCGGGTTGGCGGTGATGTAGGCCTCGTCGTCGAGGTTGACGAAGTTGTGATGCAACATCGGCCAATACAAAGCCGCAGTCACCAGGGCGAGGGCGAGACCGATGACGCCTAACCGCCGGCTATTAGTCAGGTTGACCTTGGACATGATGAAAAGGGGTGGCGCATGGCGATTCAATGTGATTCATGAAACGGATGTCCTGCCTGATAGCATTTCATTAGCAGTTCGTCTTGGACAACAATGTTTGTCTGTCCGGCGGCGCGGGCAAGCTGCCCGGCTTTTTGCGCGTTGGCAATGGCGTCGGGATATTGTCCCTTTTCCGCGCAGGCGGCTGAGAGGGTCATGAGCAGAAGCACCTGTTGATTTTGGGTGAGCTCGCAGGCTCGGCGGGCCAGTCGAACGGCTTCCGGGCCGGAGCGGATTTTTGCATCCGGGTTGGTCGCGAGAATCCAAGCCAGTTGATTCAGTGCCTCGAGAAAATCCGGCTTCTCCAGAAGGGCGGCGTTGAAGCGGCTGATGGCTTCCTCCGGACGGCCCTGTTGCGACAGGAACAGGCCAAAATCATATTGCACTTGGGGACTGCGGGGCATCAATTGAGCGGCGATGGCAAGGTGGTTGGAAGCCTCCACCAACCGGCCCTTTTTCAGGAGCACCATTCCCAGGTTGAATTGCCCCAACGGAAAATCCGGTTGAATCCGGACTGCCTGCGCGTAGAGCGATAAGGCGTCTTCCTTGTCGCCCGCCTGCTCCAGCACGTTGCCAAGATAAGTGTCGGCACAATAATTGTCGGTGGTGACCTCAACGGTGTGCATAAAAAGTTTCAGGCTGTTCTGCCAGTAACACAATTGGATTTCTGTGACGGCAAGGCACGCTGCCAATGCCGTGCCGCAGGCCAGCAGGACCGGTCTTTGCCAGTGCGGACGCAAACGTAAAAGATCATTGAGACCCCACGCGAGGATTATGAACAGGCCGATGCCGGGAAGATACAGGTAACGGTCGGCCATGGACTGCACCCCCACCTGCACGAGGCCGATCGCGGGAACCAGAGTCCCGAGATACCAAAACCAGCCGGTAAAGAGATAAGGGTTCCGGCGGGCCCGCCAGAGGAACAGGCCCGACCATATCACCAGCAGCAAGGCCGCACCCGATACCAGGAGGGCAGGCCAATGATGAGGGTAGGGATAAATGAGCGCCAGATCCGCCGGCCAGAAGGTTTTGGAAATATATCGCACATAGGAGACCAGGGCATTCGCCAGCCGAAGACGGAGCGGCAGGGCGTTTAGCGACCAGAAAGCTCCACCCGTTTGCTGAATGGAATACGTAATGATGCTGGCCGCCAGTGCCAGAGCGAAGAATGGCATTTTCTCGCAAATCAGGCGGAAGATTGATCGGGTTGAGGGTTGATTCGTCTGCACTCCGGCTTGACGCGACGTGGAGTTGAGAGTGGAGTCTTTTTCGGGGCTGGGGACCAGGAATTGGAACTTGGAGAACCGGTTTAACGGCCAGAAATCAATCAGCAGCAAAACAAACGGCAGCGTTACGACCATGGGTTTACTCATCAGTCCCAAAGCAAAGAAGGCCAGAGCAAACATATAGAACGCCTTGGACGTTGGACTTCTGACTTCGGACTTTTGGACGTACTGCGAGTAAGCGATCAACGTCAGCATCCAGAAAAAAGCGCTGAGCACGTCCTTGCGCTCGGCCGCCCAGGCGACCGATTCAACGTGTAATGGATGCCAGGCAAACAGGGCCGCCACAAAAGCGCTGCGCCACAATGTTCCGGTCAATTGCTTTAACCATGCAAACAACAGCAGCGTATTCGCCACGTGAAACAGCAGATTGGTCAAATGATGGCCCCACGGATTCAAACCATACAACTGGCAGTCAAGCATGTGCGAAATCCAGGTCAGCGGATGCCAGTTGGCGGCGTACCCGCTCTGAAAGGCCCAAACCACCCCGGACCAGGTCAATCCCGCATTAACGTGGGCATTTCGCGTGAGATAGGCATCGTCATCGTAATAACCGATGAAGTCGTGTTGCAACATGGGCCAATACAAGGCGGCCGTAACCAGTGCCAGCGTCAGACAAACCACGGTTGATAATCGATTCCTGGTCGGTTTGGCCATGGGCATAAGCTGATAGGTTCGGAATCAAAACCTGACCATCTGACATTTTCGTTGATCGAACCGGCAACTTTCCTGGTAACCGACGCCGCGGGCGAGCTGGACGGCTTCAGAAAAATTCATTCCAACCTCCGCTGGCGCATGCGCGTCCGAGCCGAACGTAATGGGGATGCCCTTTTGAAATGCGAGTTCAAGGATCTGGCGGGCGGGATAAATCTCCCGGCAATCTTTCCGCAGGCCCGCGGTGTTGAGCTCGATGGCGCAATGATGCTTTTTGGCTGCATCCAGAAAATGCTCGTACAACGGCGTGCAATCCTGGGTCGGGTGATGGCCGAATTTCTTGGGCAGGTCCACGTGTCCAATGATTTCAAAAAACCCGGTCTCGGCGGCCATCGTCAGCCGTTCGAAATAGGCCGCCCAGACTTCGCCGGCGTTGCGGTGCTGCCATTCGGACAGTTTTTGCGGATCGTCGATGGCCCAGGCATCGGAGACGTAATGCACGGAACCGATGAAATAATCCCACGGATGCCGGGCGGCGAGCTTGCGAATCCAATCTTCGTGGCCGGGCAAATAGTCCACTTCCAAAGCGAGCCGGATGGCGAGTTGCTGAAATCTTTTTTGCGCGAGCTGGACATTGGCGACGTATGCGTCGAGTTGGCGGTCGTACATCCTCCAATTGTCAAAGTCGTCGCGCGGCATCGGTGAATGGTCGGAGAAACCGATTTCCGTCAGGCCAGCTTCAATGGCGCGTCGTGCGTAGTCCGCGGGCTCGCCAACAGCATGGCGGCAGAGCGGCGTGTGCATGTGATAATCGGCAGGCCATTGCATGCGTTTAGTGTTGAGAGTTGAGGGTTGAGTGTCGAATAAAAAACGGTTTGGCAAAAGTTTGGCTTGGGCGCCAGTGATTAGTCCGGACACTAATCACGGGCACCGGGAGCGTTGGAAAATCACCGAGGGACGGTGGAGAAGCCTGAAGCGGTTTTAGGAGGCTGACACGCTTTTGGGCGCGGCGGTGCTGCTGCGTTCGACGAGTTCAGCCGACAACCGTTTGGTTTCAACCGGCTGGCCGCGCAGGAGGTTGATCATGGCATCCATGGCCGCCATGCCCAGCCGGAATTTCGGCTGGCGGATGGTCGTCAGCGGCACGCGAAAATATTGTGCCGTGGTGATGTTGCCAAATCCCACCAGCGAAATGTCCTCCGGAATCCTCAGGCCCTGTGTGAACAGCGCCTCCGCGCAACCGATGGCGACCAGATCATTGACGGTTTGAACGGCGGTGGCATTGCACGATTCATTGAACATTTGCAGCGCGGCCTTGGTGCCGTCTTCGATGGTGTTGCCGGCGGCAAAAACCAGCTTATCATCCGGGTCCAGCCCCGCTTCACGCAGGGCGCGGCGATAGCCTTCAAACCGCTCATGCGCCCAGGGCGCCGTGGGCGGACCGGTCAGATACGCAATCCGCTTGTGCCCGAGCTTCAGCAGATGTTGGGTGGCGGTGTAACTGGCCACCTGTTCTTCCGTTTCCACGCTGACGAACGATTTGCAAAAGGGCGCCGGCGGGCCGATCAATACGGTCGGGATTTTTCGGGCGAGCACCTCCTGATAAATTCGCGCCTCGGCTTCGTAGCGATAAACCGGCGATATGAACAATCCATCCACCCGCCGCGACAGCAGTCGCCGGATGCAAACCTCCTCGCGGTCCGGCATGTTGTGCGTATGGGTGATCAAGATGTCGTAGCCCAGCTCGTGGGCACGATCTTCGATGGCGTAAACGATGCGCGTGAAGATCGGATTGGTGCTGGAAGGGATGACCAGCCCGAACAATTTCGTCTTCCGCGTGCGCAATCCCTGGGCGGACGAATCCGGAACGTAACCCATTTGCTGGGCGAGCGACTTGATGCGTAGCTTGGTGGCGGCCGACACATCCGGCTCGTCCCGCAAAGCCTTCGATACCGTCATCACGGAAACGCCCGCATGCCGGGCAATATCTTTAAGTCGAACCATGGCAGTAAACGCTAAAGGTTAAAGGCTGAAAGAAAAAATTAGTCCGTTAAACATGGTTTCCTTTATTCAGACGCTGGCCTTTCATAAATAGGCTCCGCGCCAGTGCAGTTTGCGGCGCAATGCCTCCAGAAAGGAGCTGCCCGCCAGATGCATCAATCGAACCTTGCCCCGGCTGCGGCGGATCGTCACCTCGTCCCCAGCGTCAAGTCCGGTGACCAGTTGGCCGTCCGCGCTTAAAATCGTCGCCGGGGGCAGGCTGATCGCCCTGACGCGAATGGTGGACGTCAGCGGCAAAATCAGCGGGCGATTAGACAGGGTATGGGGACAAATGGGCGTGAGGGCGAACACCTCGGCCGTGGGCAGGACAATGGCGCCGCCAGCTGCCAGCGAATAGGCCGTGGAACCGGTGGGCGAACTGATGATCAGCCCGTCACCGTGGTAGCGGGCAATCAATTCACCGTCCACACTGGCATCGAGTTTGATCAGGCGTGAAACCCCGCTCCGGCTGACCACGATGTCGTTGAGGGCGGTTTCGCGGATCATCCGCCCCTGGCAACGGCCGCTGACTTCAATCAGGACGCGGGATTCGTATTTGAAATCGCCGCGCCAAACCGCCGCGAGGGCGCGGGTCATTTCATCCGAAGGAACGGCGGTGAGAAAACCCAGGCCGCCAATATTAATGCCCAGCATCGGGGTGGCCGATCCGGCAATTTCGCGGGCGACGTGCAACATGGTGCCGTCACCGCCAAAAACCAGCAACAGATCCACCTGGCGCGCCAGCGCGGAGGCATTGCCGCTGGCGGAGTCTTCCAGTCCGGCCAGCCGGGCGGTCCGGGTGTCGCACAGCACCTTGCGGCCGGCGCGCCGGATGAGCTGCGCGGCCTTGCGGACGCTGCCGGCGCAGGCGGCCTTGTCCGAGTTTCCGACGAGGCCGATGCGTTTGATTTTGTCAGCTTGTTTTTTCAATCAGCGCCAAAAATTCCTTGTTGCCTGCCGGTCCGAGCAGTGGTGACTCCACCACGTCCTGCCAGCGCAAACCGGACTGTCCCCGGACAAATTTCCGCAGTTCGTCCAGCACCCGCTCATGCACCGCCGGGTCGGTGATGACTCCCCGGCCTTTGTCCGCCTCGGCCTTGCCGGCTTCAAACTGCGGTTTGACAAGGGCGACGATTTTGCCATCTGGCCGCAATAAAGCAATGGCGGCGGGTAAAATATTGCGCAGTGAAATAAAGGAACAGTCGATCACCGCCAGATCGGCCGGGGCAAACGGCTGGGGAAAATGTCCGGCTGTCAGATGGCGTGCATTGGTCTTTTCCATGACGATCACGCGCCGGTTGTGACGGAGTTTCCAGGCGAGCTGGCCTTGCCCGACGTCCACGGCATACACCTTCGCGGCGCCATGTTGCAGCAGGCAATCGGTGAACCCGCCGGTGGATGCGCCCAGATCAAGCGCGGTCAGTCCGGCGACCTCCAGTTGAAAGTGTTTCAGGGCATGTTCGAGTTTGTGGCCGCCGCGGCTCACGTACTTTTCACCCGCCTCCACGTTGAGCCGGTCATCGGGTTTGACGGGGTCACTGGGTTTGTGGGCGGACTGGTCGTTGATGCGGACCTGGCCGGCCAGGATGGCGCGCTTGGCGCGTTCGCGGCTTTCACAAAGACCCCGTTCCACCAGGGCCTGGTCGAGGCGAGTCATGTCGAAATGAATTCCATGTCTCTTTGTATTCGTGGTGCCGGCCATCCGTGACAGTCATCCGAAAAATCAAGGCGACGCGGATTGATTGGCAGAAAATCCCGATGCTGCCAATCATTAAATCCAAAGAGAAAAGGCGTGGTTAAGTTGCGACCTGGCCAACGGCCAAAACTCTAAAACGTCAATTCCGGCTTTATGGATGTGGCAGATGGAGTTACACTTTGCGCTGAGATAGCTGGGATGGTCGCCGCCATGACCGAAAGCGAGCCGGGTGTTGCGAGTGAAACAACCTCCTATAACACCCCGGGTTGAACGGGACAGCGCTCCGAGTCGGGCAAGGCGTTTGGCGGTTCAGTCTGATGTAGGTGAGCTTGGCTTCCTTTTGAGAAGCGTTCGTAACCCAGAAGCTGTCCCGGCGTTTGATTTGCATTGGCGCATTGCGTGTTATGGTTGGCGTGTGAGGTTCGATTGTGATTTCGCATTGTTCACACCAGCGCCTCGGCCAGCACTTCCGCCATGTGCTGGGTGCGGACGCGCGCGAGGTGCTGGATTTGGTGGCGGCAACTGGTTCCCGATGCCACCACGATGTTCCCGTAAGGCTGGCTCCGGATTAATTGAACGAGCGGTTCCGCTATTCTCACGGAGAGGTCGTATTTCGACTCTTTCATGCCAAATATCCCCGCCATGCCGCAGCAACCCGCTTCGAGCATCTTCACCTCCCGTTGCGGCAGCCGGGTGGCGAGTTGATACATATAATCGGTGTTGGCCAGCGCCTTGGCGTGGCAATGCACGTAAATCATCATGCGCGCGGGAGTGTCGTTAAAAACCAGCGAATTGGGCTCGCGATCCAGCAGGTTTTCAATAAATTGCTCGAACAATATGCAACGGGCGGCGACGCGCTCCCAGTCCGGCAGTTTCAACTCGCGATAGTCCTGCACGAACATCGAATAACACGACGGCTCCAGGAAGATAATCGGCGTGTTGCCGTGATCCATGTTCAGGAGCGCGAGATTATGCCGTCCCAGCCGCGCGGCTTCGTCAAGGTTGCCCTGGCTGAACGCGGGCCGCCCGCAACACATGCGTTGAGCGGGCAGCACTACTTCAAAACCGGCGGCTTCCAGAACCTTGATCGCCGCCTGGCCGATGGGGGGGTCGTGATAGCGAACGAAGGTATCATCCCAAAGCATGACGCGGCCGCGATAGGCGGCCCGGAACGGCGGTCGTTTGGCAAACCAATGGTCGAACCGCTCCGTCGCGAAATGCAGGAAAGGCCGGCGGGTGGTGACGCCGAACAAGCGGCCGATGGTCTGGCGCATCAATGAAAATTCCAGAAACAGATTGGCCAGACGCGGCAGCTTGCAGCCCAGCCGGCCCACTGTGTCCACTGAACTGATCACCCGCTCGCGCAATTTCAATCCCCGGCTCTTGATGCGGGCGTGCTGCAGCTCGGCCTTCAACAACGTCAGGTCCACATTGGACGGGCATTCGACCGCGCAAGCCTTGCAAGACAGACAATTGCTCAACGCCGCGTCAAGTTCCGCCGACAATAGCGGTTCTCGGTTTTCCAGGCCGCGCAATTCCAGCACGGCCCGGATCGCATTGGCGCGGCCGCGGGTGGACATGATTTCCTGGCCGGTGGCCATGAACGTGGGACACATGCTGGGCGTCAGCTTGAGACAGCCGCCGCAACCGTTGCATTGTTCCAGGTTGGCGGTGAACGACCCGTCTTTGGCGGAAAATGCCAGCATCGGTTCAAACGGCACCTTCAGGGAATAACCCGCGCCCAGACGCAGGTGGCTGTCTATTTTATAACGGCCATCGGAAATGATTTTGCCCGGATTGAACAAATTAAACGGGTCGAAGGACTGCTTAATCTGCCGCATGAGCTGGTAAACCTCTTCGCCCACCTGTTGCCGGAGATATTCGGTGCGCGCGATGCCGACGCCGTGTTCGGCGGCCAGGGATCCCTTGAATTGCTGCACCAGTGCGGCCACTTCATCGGCGATCACCCGGTACTTCTTCAGATCCTCGGCGCGATGCAAATCCAGCACCGGGCGCACGTGCAGCAGCCCCGCCGCGGCATGCCCGTAATAGGAAGCATTCAAGCCCTGTCGCCGCATCAGATTTTGCAGTTCGCCAGCGTAAGCCGGCAGGTCCCGCGGCCGCACTGCTGAGTCTTCAATGAACGCCACCGGCTTGGCGTCTCCTTTGCAACCCGTCAACAACGACAAGGCCGCCTTGCGCAGCGACCACACCAGGGCGGATTCATCCGGGGTTTCCAAAATGCGCCGGCGCAGGCCCAACTTGCGTTTTCCCAGCAGCGCCAGCCGTTCTTCAACATCCTCGAAAAATTCGACCATCAAAATTGCCTCGCATGGCTTGGTGTCGAGTTCGAGCAGGTCGCGCGCGGCCTGAAACTCGAGCTGGCCGCGGGTCTGGTCAAACAGCAGGCGGTCAATGTGCTCAATCGCCGCCGGTTTCAGATCGAGCAGTTCGACGGTTGCCTGCATCGCCTCGGCCACGGAGGCGAAGAACAACAAGCCCATTCCGCGCTGCTCGGGCAGCGGGACGAGTTTCAGCTCGGCGGAAATGATGCCCGCCAATGTGCCTTCGCTGCCGGCGATGATGTGGGCCAAGTTACCCGGCTCGCGCATGGCCCGGGCCAGCGCGTATCCCGGCCAGCGTTTCAGGAGACCCGGTGGAAAGCGCTCGGTGATTTGCAGCTCGTTCAACGACGTCAGGCTTTCCAGCAGATCGCGTTGTTTCGGCAGCGAGTCCTGGCCGGAACCGACATTCACCACGCGCCCGTCGCTGGTTAAAATTTCCAGCCCGCTGAGGTGATCCGCCGTCGTGCCATAGACCGGCGCATGGGCGCCGGAGGAATCGTTGGCGATCATGCCGCCCAGCGTCGCCCGCGAACTGGTTGCGACGTCGGGTCCGAAACCCAATTTGTGCGGGCGTAGAAAATCGTTCAACTGGTCCAGCACCACGCCCGCGCCCACGCGGACGGTTTTGCGTTCCAGGCTCAGGTTGGAAATAAGCCGGTTATAGCGCGCAAAATCAATGATGAGGCCGTCGCCGATGGCTCCGCCCGAAAGGCTCGTTCCGGCGCCGCGCGGGATGACCGATACACCCGCCTGCGCCGCTGCCTGGAGGATGGCACTGGCCTCGTGCGCATTGCTGGGAAACGCCACGGCCAGCGGCTCGATCTGATAGACGGACGCATCCGTGGCGTAGAGTTGACGCGTTAAGTTGTCAAAAGCAAGCTCACAAACCGCCGCGTTCAGTGTGGCCAGTTGTTGATTGGGTGTCATAGGTGGCCTGACCCAAAGCTATCGGCGTGACAGCGCGTTGACAATGTCATTAACTCAAATGAATGAGCGTTAGTTCACAGAAACGTTCCGAAGAATTTTTGAAAATCAGCGGCCAGTTCAAACTTGGGGTGTTGATCACCGAAGGCTCACACCCGGTCACGGCCAATCTGAGCGAAGTGGCCGCGCGGGACATTGCCGCTGCGCTGAAATTGCTTTTTGACGTGGATGACGACGTGGTCTGCAAATACCGCGAGTTTGTGAGGTCGGGCCGGGTGGAGGAAATCAAGGACGCGGTCGTCCAATCGTTGAAAAACGGCGGGCGGATTTTTTTCACCGGCTGTGGCGCCACCGGCCGCCTGGGCATTTTGCTCGATTCCGTCTGGCGCGATTTCTGGCAGCAGCAAGGACCCGCTGCTGCGAAAGAATTTGAGGACCGTGCTTTCAGCGTGATGGCGGGTGGTGATTATGCGCTCATCAAATCCGTCGAAGGATTCGAGGACTTTCCCGCGTTCGGCCGCAAACAAATGCGCGACCTTGGCGTGCGCGCCGGCGACGTGGTGTTTGCCATCACCGAGGGCGGCGAGACGTCCTTCGTCATTGGCACGGCTTGGGAAGGTGTGGACGCGGGTGCGAAGGTCTATTTCGTCTATAACAATCCGGATGAAATTCTCTGCGAACACGTTGAACGCAGCCGCGAAGTCATCCAGGACCCGCGCATCGCAAAAATCAACCTCACCACCGGACCAATGGCCATTGCCGGCTCAACGCGGATGCAGGCGACATCGATCCAGCTTTGCGTGATGCTGACGATTTTGGAAATGGTGGTGCGGGAGCTGGTGGCTGGAGCGCAAAACCCCGTCGGCGGTACGCGCGCGCTCCCAGGATTATTCCTCGCCAAACTTGAAGAACTTCATGCCAGTTTGAAATCCCCGGCCGTGCTCGATAAACTGGCGAAATTGGTCGCGCTGGAGGAATCCGTTTATCGCCGCGGCCGCAGAAGTAATTATTTTGCCGACCGGTATGGCATTGATGTGTTGACGGACACGACGGAACGTTCGCCAACTTATTGCACCCCGCCATTTCGCAAGGCTAACGATCTGACGGCGGCCGAATCATGGGCATTTCTGTTTTTGCCACAGGCGGAAACCCCGGCGGCCTGGCGACATCTTTTGAAACGCGATCCGCGCTGCGTGGAATGGAACGAAACCGAAATCCGGGAGGCCGTGGGGAAGGAAAGGATTGCCAAAACACACGAATCCATCCGCAAAATAAGCCGGTCGGAATTAATGCAGTTCAAGATCGGGTTGGATGGTTTGAATCTTCGTTCACCGGGCAGGGGCGATGGTGCGATTGCCATCGGTTCGGAAGATTTTTGTCCGGTCGAAGTGGAAGCCGCGCAAAAAGCGGGTGCAAGGACAGGGATCATTCATTTTTGTAGCCGCCGGCTTGAGGAATTCCCTGCTTCAAAATCCACCATCGGCAATCCACCATCGGCAATTGTCAGGGTTCCGGTCCCTGAATCGGACTTTTTGCTGGATGGTGTGACGCGGGTGGCGGTGAAGCTGGTGATGAATGCGCTCTCGACCTGCACGATGGTGCGGCTGGGGCGGGTGATGGGCAATTTCATGGTCTGGGTCGTGCCGTCAAATCTCAAGTTGATCGACCGGGCCACCCGTTACATTGCCCAGCTCGGCGGCCTGACCTACGAGACGGCGAACCGTCTGCTGTTTGAAGTGCTTGAATATGTCGAGCCAAGGATGAAATCGGACCAGGCGTATCCGCCGGTGGTGGGTCTGGCCGTGTTGCGGGCACGACACCATTTGACGAATGAAGCTGCGGAGAGGAAATTGATGCCATGAACCGCTGATTCTACGGACAAGCGATTTCTCCATTGGGATTTTCCCTTGCCGTTCCTGGTTTTTCCGGCGATTTTTGGCATCCAAATCAAAGAATTCAATCTGTGAAGGAAAGAACCAACCCCGCGTTTGCCACCGCTTGGCCGCTGGTCTCGGCGCTGGTTGCGGCGCTGGTTTTGGTCGCCACCATCAATGTCCTTTGGTTGCGGCTGGATCGAAAGGCAACCGAACAGGCGGACTGGGTTGACCATGCCCATCAGGTCATCACCTTGCTGGAGGAAACTCTGGCCAAGTCGGACGACATGCTCACCGGCCAGCGGGGATTTGCGCTGACCCGGGAGAAGGATTTCCTGGAGCCATACCTGGCGGCAACAAACCGGATGCCTGACCTCATCCGTTCGCTCCGGGAACTGGTTCGGGACAATCCCAATCAGGAAAAACGGCTGGACCAGTTGGAATCGCTCATGGCCACGCACATGGAAATCAACCGGCAACATATCGAGTATCTCGTCAAAGGCGACGCGTTGACTCCCGACCTGCCTTTCCGGCGCACGGTCAGGGAAAGTTTGGACCGGATCCACGCCATCGTCGGGGAGATGATGATGGAAGAAAACCGCCTGCTGGCCCAACGCCGGGAGGCATTGGGACATTCCTCCCATCTAGTCATCCTGGCGAACATCACCAGCGGACTGGTGAGTGTGGTTTTGTTGCTCGGGGTGTTCAGTGCATTATGGCGGGAGAACCTGAGACGCCGCAGCGTCGAGACCGAATTGCAGGAGTCTCATGAAGAGCTGGAGGAACTGGTGCGGCAGCGCACGGCCTCGCTGTCTCTGAGCGAGGAGCGATTGCGGATGGCGCAGCAGGCGGCGCGCATCGGCTTGTTCGAGCGGAATATTCAGACGGGGGTGAACACCTGGACGCCGGAATTGGAGGCGATGCACGGTCTGCCGCCCGGCGGTTTTCCCGGGACACCATCCGGCTGGGAAAAGCTCATCCATCCCGATGACCGCGCTGATGCCGCCGCGCGGGTTCAACAGGCCCTCGAAACCGACGTGCCCATCGAAGGCGAATGGCGCGTAATCTGGCCCGACAAGAGCCTGCACTGGTTGTTCGGACGTTTTCAGGTCTTCCGGGACGAAGCCGGCCGGCCGTTGATTCTGACCGGGGTCAACATTGATGTGACCGAGCGCAAGCGGCTCGAACGGGAGATTCTCGAAGCCAGCGACAGCGAAATGCGCCGGATCGGCCATGATCTGCATGACGGAGTGGGCCAGCAATTGACCGCCCTGGCCTTGTTCAACGCCGGCTTGCAACGCAAAGTGGACCAGGGGCCAGAGCTGGCCGGCGCATTGAAAAAGATCGGCACGGATTTACGCGAAATCATCCGCCAGGTCCGCGTGCTCTCCCATGGATTTTCGCCGGTCCCGTTTGAAGACAATGGTCTGGTGGAAGCGCTGAAGCAACTGGCGGATGGCACCCGCTCGGTGGCCCGGGTGGACTGCGAATTTGAAGCATCGACTCCAGTTGTGATCAGTGATCCGAGCCTGGCGGCTCAGTTGTATCGCATCGGACAGGAGGCGGTAACCAACGCCCTCAAACATGGCCAGGTTCGTAAAATTAACATTGAACTCGAATCCAACCTGGCGAAACTGGAACTCCGGGTGTGGGACGATGGCCGGGGTTTCTCACCTGCCGCCACCGGGCGTCGGGCCGGTCTGGGCCTTCGCGCCATGAAATATCGCGCCGGCCTGGTTGGCGCAGCGTTGCAAATTGATTCCGCGCCCGGCAAAGGGACCCGCATCACCTGCACGCTTCACCATCCGGACTGAAATTTATGACGATGAACATTCCGCAGCATCCTTCCTCCCCGTCGTCCCGGCCCGAACGCAAACGGGTGATGGTGGTGGACGACCATCCCCTGATGCGATCCGGGCTTACGCAACTGATCAACCAACAGGCGGGTTTGGAGGTTTGCGGCGAGGCGGGCGGCCCGGCGGAAGCGATAGGCCGGATTCCCAAATGCCGCCCGGATCTCATCGTGGCCGACATCACCATGAAGGAGGGCAACGGTCTTGAATTCATAAAAAACGTCCTCGCGGTCCACGGAAATGTTTCCATTCTGGTGGTCTCCATGCATGACGAAACCATTTATGCCGAACGGGCGTTGCGTGCGGGCGCGTGTGGTTACATCATGAAGGAAGAAAGCGCGGATTGCCTCGTCGCGGCGATCCAGCGGGTATTGGATGGTGGTGTTTATTTGAGCGAAACCATGTCGGGCCGGCTCCTGAAGAGCATTACCAATTCAAAGTCACGCGGCACACAATCTCCCCTGCAAAAGCTCACAGACCGGGAGTTCGAAGTCTTCCAGTTGATTGGCCGGGGAAACAGCACCAAGGAAATCGCCGACCAGTTGCACCTCAGCCCCAGCACAGTGGACGTGCATCGCGCCCACATCAGGGAAAAGCTGCATTTAAAGAGCGCCACGGCCCTCGTTTATCATGCCGTGCAATGGGTTGGAACCGAAACCAGCGACTAATTGGAAACCATGCGCGTCAACTTTTATTCAGCATTTGCCGTCCCATTTCATTTTGAGTGATGCACAACGGCGCCTGAATTCATCTGCCAGCAACCGGCGGTTCATGCCAGGATTTGCTGTCCCGATAAAACATCAAAAGCTGACGGTTGATGGCCGCCGACCGGGTATCACCCGTTTCGGTTTGCATGTTCAATGCCGTTTCCGCAGTCGTCACCGCTTCCGGAAAGCGTCCCGCTTCCGCGTAGGCCGCTGCCAGTGTGCTGATCATGCCGGCTTGCTTGAACTCCGTCAGCCGGCAGGCCCGTTCCGCGCACCGGACCGCTTCCACCCCATCGCGCACCTCGGCATCCGCGCCGGTGGCCAGCAGCCAGGCGAGATTGTTGAGCGCTTCGGGGAGGTCGGGCTGGAACGACAGGACCCGGCGAAACTGGCTGGTCGATCCGCGCAAATCGCCGGTCTGATACAGCAGGGACGCCAGTTCCAGGCGGGTTTCAATTTCCGGCTTTAATTTTGGTTCAGACCAGAGCGCTGTTTTCAGGTGGAGGACGGCTTCCCGGTTCCTTCCCATGTGGCCGAGGCAATGTGCAAACTGTTTGTGTGTTTCCGGATCGCCCGGCCGGATCCGGAGTGCCGCCAAAAAATGCGGCTCACTTTCCTGAAACCGGCCTTGCAATCCCAAGGCCTGGCCGAGGTTCAAATGGGCCTCGGCATTGTTCGGGTCGCATTGCAACGAAGTCCGAAAGTGATTTATGGCGCCGTCGTAGTCCTTTCGTTTTGCCAGAATCACGCCCAGATTGTTGTAGGCCTCTCCGGCGGCCGGGTTTTTGACAAGCGTGTCACGCAGCAAACCTTCCTCGGTTCCAAAAACCCCGGCCCGCTTGAAAGTCAAAACCGACAGTATCAGGAGCAACGCGACCGCCGCACAGAAAAATGCCCTCCCGGTCCATCGGGAGGCCAGCCCGGCCGCGACCAGCGCAACCGGGGCAATCAATGGTAGATACTGGAGATAGTCTGACACCTGGAATTTTGTGAGAAATTGTGCATTGAAGAAACCGAGCGCCGGAAACAAGGCGATTGCGAAAACTCCCAAACCAAACAGCACGGGCCTCCCCCAGGCGCGACGGAACCGCCAGCATAAAACGAACCCCGCGCCAAGGAAAAGAACCGGCAGGTACGTGGCCGGTGCGCCAGCATCAATATTCCATCTCGGATAAATCACGGTCAGATTCATCGGCAGCAGCGCTTTTCCCAGATAGAACCAGAAAATGCGGCTCGCAATGGCCAGTCGCATCCAAAAACTTTCCGGCGGCAGCACCTGTCCGGTCAGGGCCAGGGCTTGATGCTTTTGGAACCAAACGGACAACAACCCGAAAGCCAGGGCCAGCAAAAAATGCGGGCCGGTATGTATCAAATCTCGGCGGGTGATCCGGCCGCGCTGCCATGCGGCGCAACCGAGCAGCACCATCGGCAACATGACCGTGGAGGTTTTGCCCAGTAATGCCAGGACGAAGGTCATCAGCGACAGCCCATACCACCACATGCCCGAATTGACTGGTTTTTGGGTTATGGATTGGTCCGGATTGGCTGGATAAAGGGAACCGGCTTCGTAACGCAGATAACACCAGAAGCTCAGAAGGAAGCAGGGCAGGGACAGGGTATTCTTAAGCTCGGCGATTCGTGCGACCGATTCAACGCACACTGGATGGATTGCAAACAGTGCTGCGGCAAGCCATGCGCCAGGAATTTTCAAGCGTCCCAATACCCGCCACACCAGCATTGCACTGAAAGCCTGTAGCGCCAGATTGACCACATGATAACCCAGGGGGTTTTCCCCCCAAGCCAGCCACTCGAGCCAAAAGACAAACGAGGACAATGTGAAATCAGTCTGGAACCAGATCGTGAGCGGTCCGAACTCTCCATTCACCAGCGGATTGGCGGATTCAACCAGCCGCTGGTCATCCAACAAAAAGCAGCCTGGCAGCACTGGAAGATAAACCGTGGCCACCAGTGCGACAATGGCCAGCAGGCCCCAGACGGGGTGGATCCTGCGTTCCATGGCGGCAAGGATTCGACCAATGGAGCGCTGTTCGTCTGGCAGAATGTCGGGAACCGGAAAATCTTTCGCCACTGAATGCACCCGGTAATCTTATTGACTTCGCCACGGTCAAACATTGGCAAAGACCTGCTTTCGAGATAAAGGTTCACGCTGGTTGTAATTAGTGAAATCCTTTACCTGCGTCGCCGTTCAGCCTGACACAGTTGCCACCAGGATATGAGAGATACCGAAAGCTGGTTATGCCAGGTGTCGGGCTTGTCGTTTGGGGAGAGTGCCTTTGGTTTTAGGCGCAAAAATTACCGCTGCTTCTGCAGACAGGAAATCTTTCAGGAAGTTTGGCTTGTCGTGGTGTCCACTGCGCTTGTAATCACGCCAGAGGGTTTCGGCCGAGAATTTCGGATCGAGCTGGATTTCCACCGCCAGAAAATCAAAGAGCAATTCCATCAGCCGCATCAGCGCAATGCCGTCGGTGCGGCCAGCGCGCGCGTGCAGCCAGTCGCTGAAACGGAGAAAGGCATGAAAGGGAGTCCGGTTCTGAATTTCGGTTTCAGCCGTTGCCGGAATTCCTTTTCCGTCTGAATGTGGAACTCCAACCCGGCTCCAGATCAACGGCGTGGATTCTACGAAGTTTCCGCTGTTGCCTACCATGTCCCAATAGCGGGCAAACCGGCGCAAACGTTGCATGGTTGCGAAATCAATAAGCCGGTTGCTCAACATTTCATAGGGCGGGTGCGGATTGTAAATCATCCGCCATTCATCGTCGTGCCGGACAATGGGCGTGCCGCGCAGCCTTTTCAGGATGCCCACCTGGATTTCCTGCGGATGCAGCGCAATCAACCGGTCAAAACCGTCGGCAAAACTTTCAACGGTCTCACCCGGCAGGCCGACAATCAAATCGGCGTGGATGTGGACGCCGGTTTCATCGCGTAAAAATCGGAAATTATCGGCGAGTTTTTCATGGTTCTGGCGGCGGCTGATCAACCGGCTGACCTCATCGTTGAACGTCTGGACGCCGACCTCAAACTGCAGCGCCCCGGGTGGAAATCGGGCGATGATTTCGCGCAGCGATTCAGGCAGCCGGTCGGGAATCATTTCGAAGTGGAAGAAATGGCCGGGCCGATGACGTTCCAGGAAGAATTCGAGGATGGCCCGGCTGGTGGCGACATTGAGATTGAACGTGCGGTCAACAAACTTGAACTGCTTCACACCGCGGTCGAGCAGCCGCTGCATTTCTCCGAGCAGGGCGGCCAGGGGAACCTGGCGCACCGGAATGTCGAGCGATGACAGGCAAAACTCGCAGGTGAAGGGACAGCCGCGCGACGCCTCGACATAAATGATGCGGTGGGCAATGTCATCGCCGGTATAAAGATCATAGGGCAGGACAATTTTCGAAAACTCCGGCAGTTCGGCTGGAATGAGCTTGGGGATGACGGAGTTCCATGCCCTGTCATCCAGGAGTTGTGTGCACACCTCGGCGAATTTTAAATCCGCTTCGCCGGTGATGACGTGGTCGGCCAGCGCCACAATGGGCTGGGTCTCGGATTCGTAACTGACTTCCGGGCCGCCGAGAATGATTTTGATTTCCGGCCGGAGGCGTTTGATGGCGGCGATGACCTCGCTGGTGCGTTCAACGTTCCAGATGTAAATTCCGAACCCGATGATTTTCGGACGGCGCGCCAGCAACACTTCCGCGATATCGAGCGGACGCTGATTGATGTCGAACTCCACGAGGCAGGCGGACGGTCGCAGCGGGCCGAGATTGGCCAGCAGATAGCGCAGGCCAAACGCGGCATGAATGTATTTCGCGTTGAGCGTGGTTAAAACGATGTCCGCCACGCTCAACAGCCTAGCCGCGGGCGGTGGTGGCGTCGAGCCTGTGACTCGAGGAATCAGTACCCGTTGCCGGCCCGCGTTAGAATTTTCATTCGACCCGGCGGACTTTCATTGCTAGCCTGCATTCATTATGACACCCGATGACATTTTGCTGGAGGCGGAGGACAAGATGATCAAGACCGAGCAGGTCGTGGTGAACGAGTTTTCCGGCGTCCGCACCGGGAAGGCATCAGCGTCGCTCGTCGAGAACATTATTGTGGAGGTTTACGGCTCACAGATGCGCATCCGCGAACTGGCCGGCATCACCACGCCGGAGCCGCGCATGCTGGTGGTTCAGCCGTGGGACGCAAATTCAATTCATCCGATCGAGAAGGCGCTGCAGAAGGCGAACCTCGGCCTGAACCCGGCGGTGCAGGGCAAGGTCATCCGCCTGGCGTTTCCGGAATTGAGCACGGAACGGCGCCAGGAATTTGTGAAGATGACAAAAAAAATGGCCGAGGATGGGCGGGTGGCGATCCGTCACGTGCGCCGCGATGCGATGGATCTGTTGAAAAAGCACGGCCACGACAGCGGCACCACCGAGGATCAAGGGAAACAGGCGGAAAAGGATATGCAGAAGCTGACCGATCAATACATCGCCAAGATTGACCAGCACCTGGCCAACAAGGAAAAGGAAATCATGACCGTGTGAACGGGGCGGTCACTGCCGCACCGGCACATTTGTCACCGGTGCTTCAAACCGCACCACGGTTTCATCCGGGCGGGCGTAGCCGAGTTTTTCGCGGGCCAGCCGTTCGACGGTTTTTGGATCGTTACGCAACGCATCAATCTCTGCCTTGAGTTGTTTGGATTTTTCCTCCTCCTTCTGCAGTTGGGCATCCAGCCGGTAGATATCCGTCCGCATCCGTTCGTTTTGCTGGATGAGCGGCAGGTAGTACATCCCGATGAGCAGCAAAACGGCAAGGACAACCAGACCGACGACCACTTTCGTCAGTTTGCTCCAGATGCCAAGGTCCACATTCATCGCCGCGAGTTAAGCACGCGCCGCGCGCTGACGAAAGCGGATTTTACTCGGCGAGTTCCTTCCACGTTTTCAATTTGCCATCCGTACCAAACGTCAGTCGCAGATATTGTGCCGGAAAATACGTTTCGGCGGGCATGGGAGTGAGCGGTCCGAAATAACCGCCGGGCGGCGCAAAGTAGGGTTCCGGGGTGAAGACTGTCTGGGCCTCTTGCGTCTGCCAGTCGGCGACCACCATCCCGTCGGCCAATTTTGCACACCGGTCGGGCGGCCCCAATTCCAGGACGGCCTGATCATAGCTGTAGGTTCCAACCCGCGCCTGCCAATCAAGTTTTTGGGTGACACATCCAGTTGAGATCAGAGCCGTCAGCAATGCTGCCAGCCATCGGCCTCCTGTGCGCGTCGCAAACTTTGCCGTGTCCACTCTGCTAAACTACACCGGCAAAACTTGAATGCAACGGTTGCTTGGTCCGGGTTGGCCCCCAGATTTAGTTGTAAACAAACTGGTTTGGCGCTATCAGTTGGCCGTGTGATCAAAGCGCTTCTGTTCATTTTCCAACCCTGTACCGCCTGGGAGCGCGTGGTGGAAGCCCGGCGCAGCCTGGGCTTCTTGCTGGTATCGTACCTGTTCCCCATGATGCTGATTGCTGCCACCGCGGAAGGTTTTGGCCTGGTTGAATGGGGCAAACCGCAGGCGGACACTCATCGCATCCACAAGTTCACCACCGGTGAGGCCTTGATTTATGAGCTGGCGCAATCGTTGCTGACGCTGCTGGCCATCCTGGTCTGCGCCTGGTTGATCAAGATGTTGGGAACCACGTTTCACGGGCGTCATACGCATCAGGAAACGCGCACGCTGGCCATTTATGGATTAAGTCCGATGTTTCTATTCCGCTTGCTGGATGCGTTTCCGGCCATCAATCCCTGGATTCCATGGGCCATCGGCATCGCACTGTCCATCGAGGTGATTTACCAGGGCATCCTGCTCGTCCTGCAGCCCGACATGCCCAGCGCTTTAGGTCTGTTTTTCATGTGTGCATTGCTGGTCGTGACCTTGACGGGTTTGGTGCGATTTCTAACGGCGTCCTATCTGGCGGGGCACATTCCAGTCCTGGAAAATTTCACTTCGCAACTCGCCGCCAAGCTGCCATTTTAATTCCATGTCCGCGCCCATCGAAAAGAATCTGCTCCAGGCGCTCGGTGAATTGGATGCCGCCGTCAAATCCATGCCCACAACCAGCCCAAAACCCAATCTGCTGCCGCTCTTTACAAGGATTGACGAGCTGGCCCGACAATTGCCGCCCGATACTGATCCAAGCTTGCTGCATTATTTGCACAAGAGGAGTTACGAAAAAGCCCGGTTGTTTTTGCAGGGCCGGGAGGCGGAAAATCAGGCCGGCAACTGCCGCCATGTATGAAATAGGAAATTATGTAATTCGGGCGACGAATGATTCGACATTCGACCTCCGACCTTCGTAATTTCTCCGCATGTTAGATGACACGATTGCCGCGATCGCCACGCCCCTCGGCGAAGGCGGGCTGGCGGTTGTCCGTCTTTCCGGCCCGCAGGCGTTGACCATCGCAGACAGAGGATTCGTGCCCGTCGGCAAACATTCCTTGCGAGCCACCGCGGCAATGACGCACACGATTCATTACGGTAAAATTGTCCGTGGCGGAACCACCATCGATGAAGTATTGCTGGCCGTCCTGCGCGCACCGCGCACGTTCACGCGCGAGGACACGGTGGAAATCACGTGTCACGGCGGTATTTTGCCCGCCAAACTCGTCCTTGACGCGCTGCTGAAAAATGGTGCGCGGGCGGCCGAACCCGGGGAATTCACCCGCCGGGCATTTCTCAACGGCCGCCTGGACCTCGCGCAGGCCGAAGCCGTCGTGGATTTGATCCATGCACGCACGGAACTGTCCCTGATGGCCGCCAACGAGCAGCTGGCCGGCAAGCTGTCGCAACGCATCAATGAATTGCGCGATGAAATGATGAAGACGCTCGCGCACATCGAGGCGCACATTGATTTTCCTGACGAGGACATTTCACCGGATACACAGGACCAGCTGCTCGAACGGCTGGACCGCGGCGTGGCCTTCATGGATGAACTGTTGCGCACGGCCAGCGAAGGGCAAATCCTGCGACGCGGCATCCGCGCCGCCATCGTGGGCCGCCCCAATGCGGGCAAATCCAGCCTGCTTAACCAGCTTCTCGGACATGACCGGGCCATCGTTTCTGCGATTCCGGGCACGACCCGGGATACGATTGAGGAAACGGCAAACATCCGCGGTTTGCCGGTGGTGTTCATTGACACGGCAGGGCTGCGCGAGGCCCGCGACGAGATTGAACAGGAAGGCATCCGCCGCAGCCGCGAATCGCTGGGCCGGGCCGAATTCATATTGCACGTGCTTGACGCCAGCGAATCGTTGACACCCGCCGACGAAAAATATCTTGCCGAGTTCGCGGGGAAGAAACGGATTCTGGTGATGAACAAGGTGGACCTGCCGCGGAAACTGGAATTGCCGCCGGAATTTCAGGCCGCGTCGCCGGTGGTGGAGGTTTGCTGCCTGGGCGGGCAGGGGATCGAGGCGTTAAAGGATGTCATCAAGGAACTGGCATGGTCGGGTGAAATCACGGCCGGAATGTTGCAGGTGATGATCAACTCGCGGCATCAGGACGCCTTGAACCGCGCCCGCGCAGCCGCGCAGCGGACGCTGGACGTGTTGCGCGCCGGGGAAACCTTGGAACTGGCGGCGGGGGAATTGCGCATTGCCGCCAACGCCGTCGGCGAAATCGTCGGCAAAACGACGACCGAAGACCTGCTCGACTCGATCTTCAGCCAGTTTTGCATCGGAAAATAAAAAGTTGAAGAAGTGCTGGAAACCAAACGGTGAAAATACGCCTGTTGCTGGTTTATGAGTCGCGTAGATTGCGCACGGTTGCTTCGATGGCAGCAGTGATTTCGCGGCAGTTGCCCTGATATTTTTGCGGCGCGCCGATGCGCACTTCGCAAAAGAATGGGACAGGAATCCATTCTCCTTTTGGCAGGCTGCGTCCCATGTTCACGAGATAAACTGGAATCACCGGCACCTCGGGACATTTCTCGACCAGGTGCGCAGCCCCGGTGTGAAAGCGCCCGAGGTCTTCGCCTGAACCGCGTGTGCCTTCCGGAAAGAGAATCAGGGATTGTCCTGCGTGCAGGGCCGCTTGCATGCGCGGCAGTGGATTGGTGTCCGTTGTTATCTTTTTTCGGGTGATGGGCAGAATGTTGAACACCGTTTTGCTGAAGAAGGAGAAAAAAGCGTTTCTTTCAAAATAATCCGCCGCTGCCACTGGACGAAGCCAGGGCAGCTGTCGCAGCGGAAACAAACCCAGCAACGAAATCGTATCCAGATGGCTGGAATGATTTGCAACCATGATGAACGGACCGATCACCGGCAGATGTTCACGTCCCCGGACACGCAAGCCGATAAACAACGCCAGGAATGGACGGAGCACCAGGCCGAAAATCGTCAATTGTACCAGGTCGCGGGCAGTCATTTCAGTAATGGAAATAGCGCAGATAATGGAAAAAAACCGGTGCAGCGTAGCATAATGAATCCACCCGATCGAGCATCCCGCCATGGCCGGGAATCAGGCCGCCAAAATCTTTCACGCCAAAGTCACGTTTCACGGCGCTCATCACCGCACCGCCGAAGAAGCCGGCAACCGTCAGCAAAAGCGCCACACCAACCGTTTCGAGCGGCGTGAAGGGAGTCAGAAAACGCAGGAGCAATGCCGCCAATGAAGTTGTAATGATGCCGCCCAGAAATCCTTCCCAGGTCTTGTTGGGGCTGATGGTGGGCATGATTTTGTGGCGTCCCAGGGTCTTGCCCCACACAAATTGGAGCACATCACTCATTTCAACCACAAACACCAGAAACAACAGCAGCGTGCGTCCGTTGGAATTATTAATCGCAGGCATTGTCAAAAGCATGGCGAGGTGGCTCAAGCCGAAGACGAAGGCCATCAGTCCCCATTGCAGTTGGGAGGCGGATGCCACAAAGCCCGCTGTTTCCCGGGCCAGCACCAGACGAACGGGCAGAAATAAAAACATGTAAACCGGGATAAAAATGATGAACATGCCGTACCAGTGGATCGACACCCAATAGTATTGAACCGGCACCGCTAAAAATGCCCAGACGAGGGCGCGATGATCGGCGGGCCGGGTTTTCAGCAGCGTGATGTATTCCTTCAGCGCCCAGAAACTGAGAAATCCAAAAAACACGAGGGATATCCGGTTGCTTACCGCGATGGCGCCAAAAAACACCGCTGCCATGATCCACCAAGCCTTGATGCGTGAAATCAATTCTGAAAAATTCCCCCGCGGACGAAGGAACTTCATCCAGGCGGCCAGCACACTGGAGAAGACCAGGACAGCCAGGACGATCAAGCCCATCTGCCAGACCGGATCGACTTGAGAGATCACTTGCGCAATTCGGTCAGGGCGTTCTTCAGGCGGTTCAAACAGGTTAGAATGGTCAATGCGGCCGCCATGCCAAACAACCAGGGCCAATACATGAACAGACCGGTTGCGATGGCGGTGATCAATCCCAGTGCACCGACAAAAAAGGCGCGATCACTCTTACCCATGGGACCTTCATAATGCCGTTTGGTACCGAGCGCCTGGGTGAGCACACCGCAGAATTCCGTGAACATGGCGCCCAACGAAAAGGCAATGACCGGCCATAATGATGGCGGATGAACGAACGCCAGCGGCAGATACAACGCAAGATCCGAAAGGATGTCACCCACTTCGTTCAACACGGCGCCAAGGCTTGATTTCATGTTCAGTTCGCGTGCCATCATGCCGTCAATGGCGTTTAGAGCCATGCGCAGGAACAGCCAGACGGGCAGCAGCAGCAAAATAACGGGATGATGTTGCGCAAAAAGAAGCAGACCACCAACGATGAGGGAAAACAGCAGGGCCAAAAAAGTGACGAGATTGGCCGTCCAACCCCAGGCAGCCAGTTGTGTAATCAGCGGCCTGAGTAACGCTTGGAAGCGCGGTTTCAGGTCATAGATGGACGCCATTGGTTGATTTATACTTATGAACGACCAGAACAGCAACCGGGAAAACAATGGAACCACTGCGTTCAATTCACAAATGTCACTTTACTGGCAAAACCGCGGCAGAAGATTTCCTTGATGCCATTTTTAGCCGGTTTTGTATCGGGAAATAATTGCAGGGGTCAGCCCCACTGCTTGCCCATGCCGTCAATGCCGCTGCGTTTCAAATCATCCGCCGACATGGCAACGCGAAATTCGACATCGGCCTGAAAAGTCAGGAACCACGGCTCGGCCAGCACCGGGATTTTCGAGGCGTCCGGCAAATCCACAATGAGCACGGCGCCACGCCGGCCGTTTTGTTCCGTAAAATAGGCCGCCTCCGGTTTGATGGCCTCCAAAATTTTGGCCAGCTTCGCACCTGCCGAACCGTCCTTGACCGCGGCGTTGAAGATTTGATGGGGAATGGTGACGTTCATTAACATTCGCATTATGAATCCTTTGGTTTAGAGTTTGTGTTGAGCGGCGCCACGTTAGACGGGAATGGAGCCGGAGGACAAGCGTAAACCGGTGTCAACGGCGTAAACCGGTCTTACCAAACCTCAACCGGTCCTTTCGGCACGGGAATGTGTTCGCGCCGGGTTGAGGCGGGTTCGGCTTCGCGCATGAACGACGCAATTATGGGTGCGGGCTGGAAACGCGGCAGCAGTTCGCCATGCTTGTCGAGAAATTGCCGCCGCCAGCGGATGTAATTCTCCAGGACGGTGTGAAATTCGGCCCGGGTGGAGATTTGCACGACGCGCTTGTTGAATTCGTGGCAGGGCCCGAACCGCTTCGCGTACCACGGCGCCACCTTCCGGAACATCCGGCAGCCGTGCTCCTCGCCAAACACCTCAATCATCAAATCAAGATGCCGGCACATCACTCGCACGCGATCGGCAAAAGCGGGTTCGTAGCCGCAACCCTCAGGTTGCGAGGACGCGACTTGAAAATCGCGGCTGCAATGACGCAGCGTGTGCTGGAAAATCCACGGATTGTAAAACGCGCCGCGGCCGATGCTCACGCCGGCGCAACCGGTTTCATCGAACATCTTCTTCGCGGCCGGCGGCGAGACGATGTCGCCGTTGCCGATGACAGGAATGTTTTTGACGGCTTCGACGACCTTGCGGATGCCCGCCAGGTTCACCGTTCCCCCAAAACCCTGCTGGCGCGTCCGGCCATGGATAAAAATGGCAGCGACCCCGGCGTCTTCAAGCGCCCGCGCCAAGTCCGGCGCGGTCAGATTGTCATCGTCCCAGCCGAGGCGCATCTTGGCGGTGACGGGAATTTTCACGGCGTTGACCATGCCCCGGACCAGCTCGGCGGTTTTTCCCAGTTCGGTCATCATGGCCGAGCCGCCGCCGACGTTGCAGACCTTGCGGACGGGGCAACCCATGTTGATGTCCACGGACGCGAAGCCCAGTGCCTCAATCTGTGCGGCTGCATCGCGCATTTCCTCCGGCACGGACCCAAACAGCTGGACGGCCAGTGGCGCATCGGCGGGACGGGTTTCAATCAGTTTGAGCGCATTCTTGTTTTTCTCAAGCAGCGAGCGGGCATTGACGAGATCGGTAGTGCACAGGCCGACGCCGCCGATTTCGCGCACGACGAGGCGGAAGGGCAGGTTGGTGTAACCCGCCAGCGGCGAGAGAAACAGGTTGGTTGAAAGCGTCAGCGACCCAATGCGCATGGGCAGACTATAGCCGAATTAGAACATTGCGAAAGCCGCAATGCCATGCTAGTATTTTCTACCAAAGTGCCAAAACCGATGTTCGAGGACGATCAAAATCAAAAAGGCGGTGACAACCGCGAACCGAAAAAGACGCCCGGTGGTTTTAAAGTGCCGCCGGCGACGTGGCTTGCCTGGATTGCCATCATTGGCAGTATCACGGCGCTGATGCTGATTCATAACCGCATTGGCACCCCGTCCGGCATGATTACCGAACCCGAGTTTTTGCTGAAGTTCGAATCAAACCAGATTGCCAGCGCGGTGATCAGCTACAATCCGCAATCGGCTCCGCTGACGCAAATCACGGGGAAATATTACAAAACCGACAAGGACGGAAATGTCATCAAACCATTGGTGGAAGTGCCATTCGTGGTTGAATACGCGCTGCTGACCGACGAAATGCAAAAGGCCCTGGTTCGCTCGGACAAGATTGTTGTCACCATGCCCAACGCCATGTTGATCAGCGCGCTGTGGACCATCGTGCCGTTTCTGCTGATCGGGGTGTTGTTCTGGTTTTTCTTCATCCGCCAGATTAAAATGGCCGGCAAGGGCGCGTTGAGCTTCGGCAAGAGCAAGGCAAAGATGCTCGCCAAGGAACGAAACAAGACCATGTTCAAGGACGTGGCGGGTATTGAAGAAGCCATCGAGGAGGTATCCGAGCTGGTGGAATTTTTAAAGGACCCGAAAAAATTCCAACGCCTGGGCGGACGAATTCCCAAGGGTGTGCTGATGGTCGGCCCGCCGGGCACCGGCAAAACTCTGCTCGCCAAGGCCATCGCCGGCGAGGCGGACGCGGCGTTTTACAGCATCAGCGGCTCCGATTTTGTGGAAATGTTTGTCGGTGTCGGCGCCAGCCGCGTGCGTGACATGTTTGAGCAGGCGCGCCGGAATACGCCGTGCCTGGTTTTCATCGATGAAATTGACGCCGTAGGACGCAGCCGCGGCCATGGACTGGGTGGCGGCAACGACGAACGCGAACAGACGCTCAATGCATTGCTCGTGGAAATGGACGGCTTTGACACGCAGGAAGGCATTATCATCATTGCCGCGACCAACCGGCCGGACGTGCTGGACCCGGCGTTGCTGCGGCCGGGCCGCTTTGACCGGCAGGTGGTGGTGAATCTGCCTGACGTGCGCGGGCGCGAGGGGATTTTGAAGGTTCACGCCAAAAACGTGAAGCTCCTGCCGGGCGTGGATTTGTCCATCATCGCGCGCGGCACGCCCGGTTATTCCGGCGCGGAACTCGCAAATTTGTTGAACGAGGCCGCCTTGCTCGCCGCTCGGCTGAACAAAAAGGGCGTGGGCATGGAGGAATTGGAAGAGGCGCGGGACAAGGTCCGTTGGGGACGCGAGCGCCGGAGCCTGGCCATGACGGATGAGGAAAAGAAATGCACCGCCTGGCATGAGGCCGGCCATGTGCTCGTGAACATGCTGCTCGACCACACGCACCCGCTGCACAAGGTCACCATCATTCCGCGCGGACAATCGCTGGGATCCACCATGCAATTGCCGGAGAAGGACATTTTGAGCCGCCGTCGCAAGGAAATGCTGGACGACATAGCCGTGACCATGGGCGGGCGCATCGCCGAGGAAATTATTTCCGGCGATATTTCCACCGGTGCCGCGATGGACATTCAACAAGCCACGCACATGGCGCGGGCGATGGTCTGCCAGTATGGCATGAGCGACAAGATCGGCATGGTCCAATACGGCAGCGACGACGAATACGTTTTTCTTGGACGCGAAATGGCGCGCACGAAGGTTTACAGCGAGAGCACGGCGCGCGAAATTGACGAGGAAATCAAGCGCATCATCGACGAAGGTTATAATACCGCGAAGAACATCATCCTCACCAATCGCAGCAAACTGGAGTTGATTGCGAACGCGCTGCTGGAATACGAAACGCTCGACCGCGTTCAGGTCCAGGACATAATCACCACCGGCAAATTCACGCCGCCGCCGCCCAAGCCGCAGGGCGGAATCATGATGGGCGCTCCGGCCGGGACACCACTGCCAGAAACGCCGCCCAAACCCACTCCCCCCAAGCTGCCGGGTTTGGGAACTCCGGCGCCGGCGCCCGTTTGAGAACGGTTTGCGCGCCACCGGTGATTTCAGAGGGACACAGCCGGGACGACATTTCGATTGGCCGGAATTTATTTGCCCTTTTCCAGGGTCTTTAAATCCTCGGCCAAAAATTGGGTCACGTCCTTGAACCTTGCGACGTTATCGGGGTTGACCGACATGAGCGTCTGGTGCGCTTCCAGACAGGTGCGGGTGATCTCTTCTTGCGTCGGATTGGCCGGCGTCGGCGCCGTGGTCTTGACGTCGTCGGGTAATTGCAGCGCGCCCGTGATGACCTTAAAGAGGTGCAAGGCGCCCAGATTTTCGAACAATTCGGCCACCCGCGCGTTTGGATTCAATAGTTCGATGCCGCGTTGATTGGGCGCGACCGCCTGGTTCATCTTCAATCCGAATCCGGCCAGCACGCCCAGGAAGGTGCTGTCCATGAGCACGCAGTCCGTCAGGTCAATGATGAAATGATTGTAGCCCTTTTGCGCCAATCCGGCCAGCAACACCTTGAAATCCGGGCTGAACGAGAAATTAGCCCGGCCGGAAATCTTCACACAGGCAAACTCCTTGCCGACCAGCACCAGCAATTTTGCGGACAAAGGTGACATTTTATTAATAAATTATCTGCGTTTACGCCGCGACCGCTGGCGGCGTCACAATTTGCACGAGCATTTCCTGCAAAACCAGCGTCCCGTCGAGTCCGCTCGACACCAGGCGCTGATTGCAACGCAACAGCAGGTCCATGGCGCGAACCAACTCGTTCTGGGTATATTTTTTGGCTTGCGGCAGCGCTTTGTAAAGCACATAAGGATTCAAAGCCAGCGGATTAAATCTCCGGTCCGCCGGGAGTTGGCCGGCTGGCACGCGCTCCAATTGCGCTTTGAACCGGTTGTAATCCATTTCCGGCTTGATCCAGCCTTCGCGCAGCATTTCCTTGAGCAACAGCATGGCGCGCACTTTTGAAATCAAACCGTAAAGCAGGCCGATCTCGGATTTCTGGGAATCGTATTTCACCGCCCAAAGCTCCTCGTCCAGCCGCCGAAGCAAACGCGGCAGATCCCGGTCGCCCAGCGCGTCGCCCAGCGCGAAGGCGCGTGCGGTTTTGTTACGGGTGCAAATATCACCAACGTCGGCCAGCTCCAGATTTTTTCGGTCGCCGGCAAACAGGCACAATTTTTCCACCTCGCTGTCCAGCTGGCGCGGATGGGGGCCGACGCGATTGACCAGTTCCGCCAGCGCCTCCTCGGTGATTTCCTTCTGGCGCTGACGGATAGCGGCGCGGGCCGCGACCTCCGCCCGTTCCGCCCAGTCCTTGTCGTCCACCGACCAGCCGGAAAAATTTTCGACCGTGCCGATTTTGTCGAGCGTCTTGTAAAAGGTTTTGCGCTTGTCCACCTTGCCGGCGCTGATGAGCAGCCGGACTCCCTGCCATTTGAAAGTTTTCAGTTCCTCGGCCAGTTCACCCAATGTTTCCGTGACCGCCTGCGCCGACGCTGCGCGTTCGTCGCCCAGGAAGTTGCAGTCGCGCAGCCAGACAACCTTGCTGGTGCCGAAAAAGGGCAGGGTTTGCAGCGCCTCGCGCAACCGGGCCAGGACGGTGAGCGCGTCGCCGCTGTTGGAGACGGTGGCCTCGATGGTCTCATGATCCATGCCGCCCAACTCATCACACCATTGCTGATAGAGTTGTTTCGCGTGTTGCTTGACGGCAAATTCATCGTCACCGCAAATGAGGGCCAGCGAAGATGGGGGCTTGGCGGCGGCCATTTTATTCCGGTTCACTGCCGGTTTCGTTGATCCGGTCGAGCACCTCGCTCATGTCCTCCACCTGTTCAAACAGCTGGGAGGCAACGAAAATCGGTTTTTTTTGCGCGGCGGCGATGGCCAGACAATCGCTGGGGCGGGCGTCCACCTCGACAATTTTCCGCGCCAGTTCGTTCTGCTGCTGCAAAATGAGCCGGGCGAAATAGGTGGAGTTTTTCAAATCTGTGATGACGACGCGCTCGACGTTGATGCCGAAGCCCTGAAAAATCCGGTTGATGAGGTCGTGGGTGAGGGGCCGTTCCTTGGGTGTCTGATTCAGGAACATGCCGATGACCGCGCCCATCTGGGGCTCGACATTGATGACGAAGACCTTCTCATCATTGCCCACAAACAGCGCGCAGCTGCTGTTGGCTGGCAGAATACCCCGGATTTGAACCGGCACGACATCGTGCTTCATAAACACACTCTACCGCCCCGCCGGGGAAAAACAAGCGTTTCAGTTCAAGATCACAGTACCGCTCCTTCCAACAAAACAAAAGGGGCGGAGAAAACTCCGCCCCACTTGATAACATTTGAAGTAATGACTTACCGCCGATTACGCCTCAAGCCCAACAATGCCAAACCACCCAACGCAGCAAGTGCGATGGTCGCAGGTTCGGGTGCCGAAACTGGCATCACGTCCAAGGCGCCCAAACCGATGCGAATTTCATCTACTTGAAGCAGCGAGTTGGTTCGAGTGGCATTATCGCCGTTCGCCGCGATCCGGATTTCATTGACGTTTGCCAGCAACGCTTCATTGGTGTCAACGATGTTGGCTGTGGCAATTGTCGGCATGATGGTGAGGTTGGTCCAATTATACCAAACATACATGGAATCAGCACCGTAAAAGCCAGTTGCATTGGTGACAGCTCCACTGCCATTTTGACCTAATGCTTGGGTAACAATTTCAATCAACACAAATGTAGACCCACTTGCTGAATTCAAAGTAGCGGAAGCCGCACCCCCGGTTGTTGCGTCATTATATGCCGTTGCGGATGAATTATGCGTCGGAGTAAAACCTCCACCGCCGGTTGCCACAGCGCGGGAATTAGCATTCCAAGCGGTCCAATGATCTGTCCAAGGCGAGGTTGGCGTACCACCTATATCAGCACGCTCAGTACCGCTGTTGGCACCACCCACTAAAGTCGACGAAGAATATAAGCCCAGGCTGCCTTGGGCCACATATTGAGGCGACGTACTGTTGCTTGGTCCAACCCAGTTCATCAAAAAACTTATCCAGTATGTTCCGCCCGAAAGCATGTTGGTGCCCAATGGCAATCCATCAGCAGAGGACAAGGTTCGTTGTGGTGTAGCGGTGCTTGAACTTCCTCCCGGGATATTATACCCAACAATCAAACTACCCCCATCAGTTTGCAATACATTTCCATTGGGATCAGTGTAATTCAAACTTCCGGCGACATTGGTCGCGATAGTTGTGGTTCCGGCGTTATACCACGCAGTTCCCCAACCAAAACTGTCCCCGCCGGTTGCGCCGGCAATGCCTGTGCCAGGGGTATAATTAAAACCATCATAAGCAATGAGTTGGGCTTGTATATTGAAGGAAGCGGCGAGGGTAACCGCTCCGGTCAGAACCAAGATGTGAAAATATTTTTGCATAGTCGTTTTCTGAGTTTTATTTGCGTCTGTCTGCTGATAATAGGATTATCCATTTAATCCGGCCGAATGCCAGTGTTTTTTCTTACCGTTATTGACAGAAATGATACGATTTTTGCCAATGGCATGAGAGGATGGTTTTGCGAGGCTCGTCGCAAGGGCTGTGAAACAGGCAGAGCGCGGCCAGTCGCCGGCTCATTGCCTCGCATTGAATAATCGAAACTGGCACGCCCGGAGCGGCGCGCCGATTTGAACTTGTTCCAATCAATGAATTCTTCCGCACGCGCACGAGGCAAATTCTGAAGGCGGGGTTTGCACCGGCTCATAATTCAACCACGGACCCAACCATTTTTCCGTTTCCTGCAGGGTCACGCCTTTGCGGACGTGGTAATCGAGCAATTGGTCGTTGCCCAGCTTTCCAACGGCAAAGTATTTTGATTCCGGATTCGCGAAATACAATCCGCTCACGCTGCTGCCAGGCCACATCGCAAAACTCTCCGTCAGCTTGATGCCGGCATTCTTTTCCGCGTCGAGCAGCTTCCAGAGAATTCCCTTTTCTGTGTGGTCAGGGCACGCCGGATAACCTGCTGCCGGGCGGATGCCGCGATACTTTTCGGCGACCAAATCCTCGGCGGTCAGTTTCTCAGGCTTGCCGTAACCCCATTCCTCGCGGACGCGCCGGTGCAAAAATTCCGCAAACGCCTCGGCCAGCCGGTCGGCCAGCGCCTCGGCCATGATGGCATTGTAGTCGTCATGGTCAGCCTTGAACTTTTCAACCAGTTCCTTCAGGCCGTGACCGCTCGTGACTGCAAATCCGCCTACGTAATCTGGAAACCCTTTGGGGCTGATAAAGTCGGCCAGACACCAGTTCGGGGAGCCGTCATCCTTTACAATTTGCTGGCGGAGAAAATGGAACGTCGTCAGGACTTTCGCGCGGGATTCATCCGCGTACAATTCCACGTCGTCCCCCGCACGGTTGGCCGGGAAAAAACCGTAAACGCCGGATGGCTGGATCAGCTTGCCGGTGACGATTTTTCCAAGCAATTCCTGAGCATCGGCAAAAAGTTTCCGCGCCTCCTCGCCGTGTTTCTCATGTTGAAGAATTTTGGGATAAACGCCGCGCAGTTCCCAGGTGTGGAAAAACGGCGTCCAGTCGATGAGCGGGACGAGCTCGGCCAATTTAATTGCGGATTGCGGATTGCAGATTGCAGAATCGGAAGACAATACCCGCACTCCGGTAAACTCCGGCTTGGGCAAATCGTCAAATTTCAGTTTGGGTGCGTTGGCGCGCGCTTCTTCCATGGAAAGCAGTTTGGTTCGTTGCCCGGCGTGCTGGCTGCGGAGGCGGTCATATTCTTCACGGATCTGGAGCGCGAACTTTGGCCGGTGTTCGGCGCTGATAAGATTGCTGATCACGGGCACGGCGCGCGAGGCGTCAAGCACATGGACCACCGGCTGGCCGTAACCGGGCGCAATTTTCACCGCCGTGTGCGCTTTGCTGGTGGTCGCCCCGCCGATGAGCAGCGGCAGCTTCAAACCCTCCCGTTCCATCTCGCGGGCCACATGCGCCATTTCGTCGAGCGACGGAGTGATGAGCCCGCTCAAGCCGATGATGTCCACCTTCTGGTCGCGTGCGGTCTGCAAAATTTTCTCGCATGGCACCATCACACCGAGGTCGATGATCTCGTAGTTGTTACAGGCAAGCACGACGCCGACAATGTTTTTGCCGATGTCATGCACGTCGCCCTTGACGGTGGCGAGCAGGATTTTCCCGGCGTTCTTATGCACGCCGCCAGCGGCCTTTTTCTCGGCTTCCATGAACGGCAGCAGGTAGGCCACGGCTTTTTTCATCACGCGGGCGGATTTCACCACCTGCGGCAAAAACATCTTGCCGGAGCCGAACAGATCGCCGACGACATTCATCCCCGCCATGAGCGGGCCTTCGATGACCAGCAGCGGCTTGACGTATTTCTGCCGCGCTTCCTCGATGTCCTGGTCGATGAAATCCACGATGCCCTTGACCAGTGCATGGCTGAGGCGGTCCTCCACCGTGCCATTGCGCCATGCATCGGCTACGACTTCGACCGCGCCTTTTTGTTTCACCGACTCGGCGAATTTGATGAGACGTTCAGTGGCGTCGGGCCGCCGGTTGAGCAACACATCCTCGACGAGTTTCAGCAGGTCTTTAGGAACTTCTTCGTAAACCGCCAGCATGCCGGGATTGACGATGCCCATGTCGAGACCGGCCTGGATGGCGTGGTAAAGGAATGCGCTGTGCATGGCCTCGCGCACGGCATTGTTACCGCGAAACGAAAACGAAATGTTGCTGATGCCGCCGCTGACCTTGGCCAGCGGCATGTTTTCCTTGATCCACTTCGTCGTGCGGATGAAATCGACGGCGTAATTCGCGTGTTCCTCCATGCCGGTCCCGACGGTCAGCACGTTTGGATCAAAAATAATATCCTGCGGCGAAAAGCCGACCTGTTGAACCAGCAAATTGTAGGCGCGCTGGCAGACTTCGGTGCGCCGGGCGAACGTGTCTGCCTGGCCGCGTTCGTCAAATGCCATCACGACCACGGCCGCACCGTAGCGACGAACGAGTTTCGCCTGGTGCAAAAACTTCTCCTCGCCTTCCTTGAGGCTGATCGAGTTGACAATGCCTTTGCCTTGCAGACATTTCAGCCCGGCCTCGATGACGTCCCACTTCGAGGAATCCACCATGATCGGCACCTTGCAAATGTCCGGCTCGCTGGCGACGAGGTTGAGAAAGCGCGACATGGCCGCCACGCCGTCGATCATGCCTTCGTCCATGCAGACATCAATGACCTGCGCACCGTTCTCGACCTGCTGGCGAGCGATGGCTAGCGCCGCGTCGAAATCGCCGGCTTTGATGAGCTGAGCGAATTTCGGCGAGCCGGCCACATTCGTGCGCTCGCCGATATTGAGGAAATTGGAATCTGGACGGACAGTCACAGCGTCCAGGCCACTCAGGCGCAGATAGGGTTCGACGGCCGGAACCTGCCGCGGCGGCAAACCGCGCACAGCTTCGGCCAGCAATTTAATGTGCGCCGGCGTGGTGCCGCAGCAACCGCCGACGATGTTGAGCCAGCCGTTTTGCGCCCATTCCTGGAGTTGCGGCGCAAGCGATTCGGGCGTTTCCGGAAACCCGGTCGGCAACAGCGGATTCGGCAGGCCGGCATTCGGATAAGCGCTGACGAAAATCGGTGCGAGGCCGGAAAGTTCCTCGATGAGCGGACGCAATTCCTTGGGTCCTAGCGCGCAGTTCATGCCGACGGAAAGCAGGGGAACGTGCGAAATCGAATTCCAAAACGCCTCGACCGTCTGGCCCGTCACGCCGCGATTGCTGCCGGCCTGGATGAAGGTGACGGAAGCGAGTATCGGCACGGTCCGAGGTGGCTGCGACGCCCTCGTCGCAGATGAAGACGGCGACGAGGCGTCGCTGCCACGGTTGCCGCCGAAGGGCAGGGGAACGCCGCCGCGCTCCTCGAGAATCTTTTGGGTGGCAAAAAAGGCGGCCTTGGCGTTTAACGTATCGAAAATGGTTTCAACCAGGAGAATGTCCGCTCCGCCATCCAGCAGGCCTTTGATCTGCTCGCCGTAAGCCCGCACCAACTCGTCGTAATTCGTGCCGCGCGCGCCGGAATTGTTCACGTCGGTCGAAATGGAGGACGTCTTGGTTGTCGGCCCGAGGGCGCCGGCGACAAAACAAATCCTCCCAGGCTGGGCGGCCATGATTTTATCGGCAGCGCGACGCGCACATTCCGCTCCGGCTTTCGACGATTCATAAGCCAGCGATTCGAGTCCGTAATCCGCCAGCGAAATGGACTGCGAGTTGAACGTGTTGGTCTCGATGATGTCCGCGCCGGCCTCAAGATATTGACGGTGGATGTCCTCGATGATTTCCGGTTGGGTAATATTGAGCAGGTCAATGCAACCCTTGAGGTCCTTGCCCTGCCAATTGGCGAAGCGGCGACCGCGGAATTCGGTCTCCGACAGATTGCGTTGCTGCACCATGGTGCCCATCGCCCCGTCAAGGACGACGATCCGTTCGCGCAAAAGCTGCTGAAGATGTTGAATTCTGTCTGGCATCGGATTATGGCAATTTAACCGGCCTCAAATTAGCGGATTGCGTCCCGCAATGCAAATTAAAAATCAACGCATCTTGATATGATGATATGTATATTAAAAAAAGGGATTGAAATTCCGATTCTGGGATGGATTCAAAACAGGCCCGCTCGGTTCAACATTCGACGGTTCGGCAGTAAGTTTTATACTTTTGTCGGCCTCAGCCATCAATTTTTGTACTTGATGCAGCGGATTTTGGCTTTTCAGCATCGTTCGTTGACACTGCCCGGTCGTTTGTTAGATTCAGTCCGCTTCATTTCAGCGGATTCCCCTGCGAGAGTGACAGCGTAACAAATTTGGAATTAGACAATTATGGCTAAATCATCGAAATACGTTTATCTGTTTGGCAACAAGAAGGCCGATGGCAACGGCTCCATGAAGCCTCTGCTCGGCGGCAAAGGTGCGAACCTGGCCGAAATGAGCCGCATCGGTCTGCCGGTGCCTCCGGGTTTCACCATCACCACCGAGGTCTGCACCTATTACTACGACAACAAGCGGACCTATCCCAAGGTCCTCGAGGCGCAGGCCCGCGACGGCATGGCCTTCCTCGAGAAGATCATGGGCACCAAGTTCGGTGATAAGACCGCCATGCCGCTGCTTGTCTCCGTGCGCTCCGGCGCCCGCGATTCGATGCCCGGCATGATGGACACCATTCTCAACCTCGGCCTCAATGACGCCACCGTCATCGCTCTCGTCAAGGCGACGAAGAACGAGCGTTTCGCCTGGGATTGCTACCGCCGCTTCGTCCAGATGTACGGCGACGTTGTGATGGGCGTGCAGAAATCCAAGGACGAGGACCATGAACCGTTTGAAGTGGTCATCCATACCTTCAAGCATGAGAAGTATCATTCTGATGTCGAGGATTCCAAGCTCACCGCCGCCGACCAGCAGGAGCTCGTCACCCGTTTCAAGGCGCTGATCAAGGAACGCACCGGCAAGGAATTTCCGCAGGATCCTTGGAAACAGCTCTGGGGCGCGACCGGCGCCGTGTTCGGTTCCTGGATGAACGACCGCGCCATCGTCTATCGTCGGAAATACGGCATTCCCGCCGAATGGGGTACCGCCGTCAACATCCAGGCGATGGTTTACGGCAACACCGGAGACCAGTCCGGCTCCGGCGTCGCCTTCACCCGCGATCCAGCCACCGGGGAAAAGGTTTTCTACGGCGAATTCCTCATCAACGCCCAGGGCGAAGACGTTGTGGCCGGCGTGCGCACACCCGCCCCCGTTGCCCAGCTCAAGACCGTCCTCCCGAAGACCTTTGCGGAGCTGGAACTGGTTCGCAAGACCCTCGAATCGCACTTCAAAGACGTGCAGGATTTCGAGTTTACCATTCAGGACGGCAAATTGTTCATGCTCCAGACCCGCAACGGCAAGCGCACCGGCCTCGCCGCTGTCCGTTTCGCCATCGAGATGGAGAAGGAAAAGCTCATCGACTGGAAGACGGCCATCAAACGCGTGCCCGCCGACCAGCTCGACCAGGTACTTGCGCCGGTGTTCGACCGCAAGGCCGTCAAAGCCGCCCGCTGCATCGCCCGCGGTTTGCCCGCCGGCCCAGGTGCTGCCACCGGCCGGATGTATTTGAACGCCGATCGCGCGGTCCAGGCCGCCGAGAAGGGCGAAAAAGTTTTGCTCGTCCGCAATGAAACCTCGCCCGAAGACTTGCGCGGCATGATCGCCGCAGAGGGCATTCTCACGGCGAAGGGCGGCGTCAGTTCGCACGCGGCGCTCGTGGCCCGGCAGATGGGCAAAGTCTGCGTTTGCGGCGCGGCGGCGTTGCAGATCGATTACGCTGCCAAGACCATGACCGTGGATGGCAAGACGTACAAGGAAGGTGATTTCCTGTCCATCAGCGGCACGGTCGGCGAAGTCTATCCGGGCCAGATTCCGACCTCCGCGTCTGAAATCGTCCAGGTGCTCGTCGAGAAATCCCTCACGGCCAAGGAAAGCCCGACATACCAGAACTTCCAGAAGCTCATGGACTGGTGCGCGAAGGCCACCAAGCTCCAGGTCCGCACCAACGCAGATACGCCGGAACAAGCTGCAAACGCCATGGCATTCGGCGCCACGGGCATCGGCCTCACCCGCACCGAACACATGTTCTTCGAGGGCAACCGCATTGATACGATGCGAGAAATGATCCTCGCGGACAACGTGGACGACCGGAAAAAGGCGCTCGCTAAACTGCTGCCTTACCAGAAGGCGGACTTCGTCGGCATTTTCAAGGCCCTCAAGGGTTTCCCGGCCACGATCCGCTTCCTTGATCCGCCGCTGCATGAATTCCTCCCGCACGACGCCGCGGCGCAGGAAGATCTCGCCAAGAAACTGGGCGTGCCGGTGGCGAAAATACAGCAGCGCGTGAAGGAACTTCACGAGTTTAACCCCATGCTCGGTTTCCGCGGCTGCCGCCTCGGGATTGTTTATTCGGAAATTTCCGAGATGCAGGCGCGCGCGGTGTTTGAAGCCGCCGCCGAGGTCCAGAAGTCCGGCATCAAGGTCAAACCCGAAGTCATGATCCCGCTCGTCGGTTTCAAGAAGGAACTCGACCTGCAGGTCGCTGTCGTCCACGCCGCCGCCAAGGCCGTCATGGCGGAGAAGAAGGTGAAGATCGAGTACATGGTCGGCACGATGATCGAAGTCCCGCGAGGCGCGTTGACTGCGGACGAGATCGCGCAGACCGCCGAGTTCTTCAGCTTCGGCACCAACGACCTGACGCAAACCTGCCTCGGGATGAGCCGCGACGATTCCGGTTCCTTCCTGCCGGCTTATCAGGAACATGAAATCGTGAAGAAAAATCCGTTCGCCACGATTGACCAGGCCGGCGTTGGCCAGCTCATCAAGATCGCCGCCGAGAAGGGCAACAAGACCCGTCCCGGCATCAAGCTGGGCATCTGCGGCGAACATGGCGGCGACCCTGAAAGCGTGAAGTTCTGCCATCGTGCCGGACTGACGTACGTGAGTTGCTCCCCGTTCCGCGTGCCGGTGGCTCGCCTCGCGGCGGCACAAGCTGCGCTGGAGGACGAAGCTACGAAGCCGGCGAAGAAGAAATAACCGCGTTACGATAAAAATTCAAAGCCGCCCCGGGAAACCGGGACGGCTTTTTTGTGGTTTAAAATTTAGCATCCCGTGGTTTGTCTCCAAAAGCCGCGGCGAGGATGTTGGGTTCGGGAGGTTTCGTCATCAAGCTCACCACCGGCACCACAATCAGCGGAAGAAACATGGCGATGGCGCCGGCTACCGGAATCAGCGGTTTGCCCCACAGGAAGAACAGCACCACGGCGGTGCCGACACCGGAGATCATCCCGGCGTACGCGCCAGTTTTGGTGGCTCGGCGCCAGAACAGCCCGTACAGATACGGCGCCAGGAACGCCCCGCTCAAGGCGCCCCAGGCAATCACCATCAGGTTTACAATCACGTCCACCTTGCTCACGGCAATCAGCAGCGACAACAGCACGAATACGGCACACAGCACGCGCATCAGGGCCATGGTGGATTTGGATTTCTTTTCCCGGTTGCCAAACGCGCCGTAAATATCCATCGCAATGGCCGAGCTGCTCACCAGCACCAGCGATGACAGGCTGGACATCGAAGCCGAAAAAACCATCAGCAGGATGACCAACACCAGCCATTGCGGCACGAAGCTGGTGATGAAGAATGGCATAAGCAGGTCGAGGTTCGGCTTGTGCGTGACCGCGTCTGCGATGGGCGCCAGATCGGTTTTCGGGTCGGTGAAGAACAGGTGCGTGAGCGCACCGCTGTAATACGCGCCGAACGACATGAATAGCGCGAACACCGTGGCGATGGTCATGGCCCGTTTCACGTCGGACCGGCTGCGGATGGAATAAAATTTCTGCACCATCTGCGGCAATGCCCAAGGACCGAAGCTGGTGATCAACACGAGCGAAACAAATACAACCCAGCCCGGGAAGGGTGGGCCGGTTGGCGACGGCAGCGCGTGGAAGGCTGGCATGTATTGCGGATCAATCAATGCTGTGAATGAGGCATGCAATCCGCCTTTCATGCTCGCGAGCAGCAGCACCATGGTCACGACGCCCAAAACTTCGACGATGCCCCGGATGAAATCGCTCACCGCCACGGCCAAGTAACCGCCCATCACGAGATAAACGCCGGTCAGCGCGGCGAGGAAGACAAGGGCTTCATTGTATTGCAGTCCGAGCGTTCTCTGGAACAGATAGCTCAAGCCCATGTAAACCGACGCCGAGTACGGCACTAGGAACACGAAGATTATTACCGCTGAGATGACCTGGAGCGGTGCGCTGTTGTAGCGGGCCCGAAGAAAAGCCGGCATGGTCAACGCATTGAGTCGCGCGGTCATGTCGCGCGTGCGTGCGGCGAGTAAGTACCAGGCAAGGAAGGTGCCGACGAATGTGTTGCCGATGACAATCCACATCGTCTGGATGCCGAAACCCCAGCCGAGGCGTCCGGCGTAGCCGATGAAAAGCACGGCGGAGAAATAAGTTGTGCCGTAGGCGAAAGCGCTCATCCACGGTCCGAGCGTGCGACCGCCCAGGAAAAAATCACCGACGTTCCTGGTGCGTTGCATGCACCAGAACCCGATGGCCAACATCACGAAGACGTACAGAACGACGAGCGAGATGTAGATCATGGGGCTCATGGACGTGGTTGAGAGCTGAAGGTTGAGGGTTGAGGGCTTTTCTTCGCGTCTTCGTGGTTCAAAATCGATTTTCTAAACCCGGTCGAAGACGGGGAGTTCCTCCTGTGTCAACACGCGGTATCCCTGGCGGCGCAGTATGTTGCTGGCCAGTTCCACGTCGGAGACTTCCAGCACCATGATGGCGCGGTCATTGGCGATGAACCCGGAAGCGTTGTCGAGGTTCAGCTTGTATTGGGCGAGACATTCGGCCACGGCATTCAGGCCGCCGGGCTTGTCGGGCACCTCGACGGCAAGCGCGTCCACAAGTTTGGCGACATAGCCATCGTGTTTGAGCGCCTGGTAGGCCAAGGATGGGTCGCTCACGAGAAATTTCATCACGCCGAACGGGCCGGTGCTGGCCACGGCCACCCAGCGGATGTTGATATTGGCGTGGGCGAGAATCTTGGTGAAATGGGCGACCTGGCCCGGTTTGTTCTCGCTGAAAACGGCCACCAGTTTGACGTCGCTCATAGGATTTTTCGCGGGTTTACAGTTTGCGGTTGTCGATCACCCGTCGGGCCTTGCCTTCGCTCACGGGCAGGGAACCGGGCGGCAAAAATTCAACACGCGGCTTGACAAGGATTTCGGCCCGCAATTTTTCGGCGAGTTGGCTCTGGAATTTCATGAGGTGTTCCACCTGACCATCGAAACCGGCTTCCGCCAGTTCCACCTTCACAGTCATTTCGTCCAGGCCGTCGAGCGTGATCGAATAATTCCGGCCGACGCCGGATTGCGCCATCAGGATGCGCTCGATCTGTTGGGGATAAATATTCACGCCGCGCACAATGAGCATGTCGTCGGAGCGTCCGGTGATGCGGTTGAGCCGGCGATGGGTGCGTCCGCAAGGGCAGGTGCCGGCGACGAGGGAGGTGATGTCGCGGGTGCGATAGCGGAGCAGGGGCATGGCCTCGCGGCAAAGCGTGGTGAGCACCAGTTCGCCGGTCCCGCCGTCGGGCACCGGTTCGCCGGTCTGCGGGTTGATGATCTCGAGAAGAAAATGATCCTCCCAGAGGTGCATGCCGCATTTGTGTTCACATTCAAAGGCGATGCCGGGACCGTTCATTTCCGAAAGGCCGTAGGAATTATAAACCTCCACGCCCAGGCCGTCTTCGATCTTCAGCCGCGTTTCCTCGCTGTACGGTTCAGCCCCGACGAAGGCCTTGCGCAGCGCCAGATCACGCCGCGGGTCAACCTTCTGTTGCTCCAGAAATCCGGCCAGATAAAGCGCGTAGCTGGGCGTCAGATGGATGAACGAGGTCCGGAAATCCTGCATCAACATCACCTGCCGTTCGGAGTTGCCGGGGCCGGCGGGAATGACGAGGCAGCCGATTTTTTCCGCGCCGTAATGCGTGACCAGCGCGCCGGTGAACATGCCGTAGGTCATCATGTTCTGAAAAACGTCCTTGGACGTGACACCGGTCATGACAAACGAGCGCGCGCACAGGTCGGCGGCGTTTTCCACGTCCTGGCGCGAGAAAAAAAGCGCCTTGGGCTTGCCGGTGGTGCCGCTGGAGGTGTGGAGACGCAGAGTGGAATCGTATGGCACGGCCAGCAGCCCGGCCGGATAATTTGCGCGCAGATCGGCGCCGGTGGTGAAGGGCAGCCGCTGCACGTCGGCCAGCGACCGGATGTCATCGGGTTGGACGCCAAGTTCGGAAAATTTCTGCCGGTAGAACGGCACCTGCGTGGCGATGCGGCGGACGGTTTCCTTCAGCCGATAAAGCTGCAGCCGCTGCAGCGCACCGCGATCCAGAATTTCGCATGATTGGTCCCAAAACATGGCTGTCGGCCAGCGACGCGGATGTTGGGAGGAAGACCAACATCCGCGATCAACTGGTTTTCCTGTGCGCGTTAAAATGTGAACAACACCTCGGCGCGCAGAAAACTCATCAAGTCCTGTTGTTTGTAATAATTGCCCATCCAGATAAATTCCCCCCAAAGATGGGCGCTGACGTGGTCGTTAAATTTGTGTTTCAAAACGGTCTGGAGATAATGGCCGCGAAAATTGCCGTCCCGAGAAAATATGGTGGAGGTGGGTGCACCTGCATCGATCGCGCGGGTTGGCGTACTCTCCGGTGAAAACAGCGCGTTGTAAGTGGCGCTGAAGGTCGTGTCCTTGAGCGGAGTGACGGTCCAGGTCGGCCCGATGCGTATGATATTGTTCATCTGCGCGATTTTCTTGCTGGTCTCGTAGATGTAGGAATAAATATACAGCTCGCTCCAGCGTGGCCAGCGGCCCCACAAAACATCGAACATCTCGTCCGTGCCCTTCGTTTTCGGATCATCGCCGGACAGGTATTCGCCAGCCACGCTGAACTGGTTGTCGAACTTGTCTTTGCAGAGCCAGGTGAGCTTGGCGTTGCCGCCGTAGGCGTTGACGGCGCGCCAGTCGGTGGGGGAATTGACGTAGGCGGCCCCGACCGTGGCGTCCTGTTTCCGGCCCAATTGATAGGCGCCTTCAACCGAGTAGGCCAGGTGCGGCGTGGGCGTGCCGGATATTTTGCCGCCGAACGTGTAAATGTCGGCATTGTCACCGTTGGCAAATTCCTTGTTGTCGCGTTTGTAGATGAAATAGCCGTCGAGCTGCAGGTTATCCATCGATTTGTTGGAAAGGTAAAGGATGGCGCCCTGTTCATTCTGCTCGGTCAGGTAATAGGCGCTGGGCGATTTCTGACCGGATTCTCCGAGAGTGGGCATCCAGGCATCAGGCCTGGCATTCTGGTAGATGTAAACGACATCGAACTTCGTCTTGATTTCCTTTGCATCAAACGTACCCCGGATGCTGTCGAGGAAAAATGTCCAGGAACCATCACCCGGCGTGCCATCGGCAACCAGCCACCAGTTCAGCGGCTCGCCGAACTGGACATCCTGACGGCCGGCCGAAAGCGTCAGGGGCACACCTCCGATGTTGCTCCATTTGGCATAGGCGTTGTCCAGTATGCCGTAACGCCATTCCAAGCCTTCCTGCCCGGGGCCGAACTGGCTGGCATAGGACGGTTTCATCCACTCGCGTTGTTCACCCGAGAAACGCGCGTTTACACTCACATTGGTCACCGGCATCACGGAAGCCCAGATGCGTTCCCGGAACCGGAAGTAGTCCTGTTCGTGCCGGACCGCGCCTTCGTTCAGGGTGAGCGCGTTGTTGAAATATTCGTTGCGCAACCGCAGGTCGCCACCCCAGTTGAACGAGGGGACCGGGTTCTTGATGCCCTTGATGATTTTTTCCGCGCGACTGCCCGCGGGCGGCGCGGTGGAGGTAGTGGCTGGTGCATTGGTCTGGGCGGCGGCGCCCAGGGCGAACGCTACTATGATGCTGGCGGCTTTGAGCTGGGTGGACATGGCGCGCTTTCTGAATTGTTTTTGAGCTTCACGGGAATCCTAAACCCGCCGCGATTTCCGTCTAGGCGTAATAAGATAAAAACCACCCATATATTGTTCCATTCAGTAATTATCATGAATAAGAGCAGGAACAAAAAAGGGGATGGTATCGGCAATATCCGGCAGGTCAGGAACCTTTTCCCGGCCTAAATTTTTTCATCACAGCCGCTGGATGGTGTCTCGCCGGGACCGGCCGGTGGCGGGTGCGTTACGATGAGCAAACTGCACGATGTCCTTCAGTTGCGGGTCCGCTACAGCGAAACGGACCAGATGGGCACGTTTTACAATTCCCGTGCATTGGAATGGTTCGAATGCGGACGGACGGAACTGATGCGCAAACGGCTGGGCGTGTCCTATGCCGTGCTGGAGGATAAGGGCGCCTATCTGCCGCTGGTCGAGGCGCATCTTAATTTCCAGGGGGGCGCCCGTTACGACGACCTGCTGGATATTGCCACCATGGTCGAGCTGTCCGGACGCGCCCGGCTCCGATTTGAAGTTCAAATCAACCAAAATGCGACTGGCAAACCGGTTGTCCACGGTTATACCGTCCATGCGTTTACTGATGGGGAGGGAAAACCCGTCCGTCCGCCAGCTTGGCTTGTGGAATTGTTGCACACGGCATCGACATCTCAAAACACCTGAACCTGTTTTAATGAATCCGAATCATCGACAATTATTAAGCGGCGACAACGCCATTGCCCTGGCCGCGTTGCACGCCGGTGTGGCGCTGGGCACGGGTTATCCCGGCACGCCATCCACGGAAATCCTCGAAAGGTTTTCGCAGATCGGCGGCAAGGCGCAATGGTCGCCGAATGAAAAAGTGGCGCTCGAAGTCGGCATCGGCGTGGCCTTCGGCGGCGCCCGCTCGCTCGTCACGATGAAACACGTCGGTCTCAACGTCGCCGCCGACCCGCTGTTCACGGCCGCTTACACCGGAGTGACCGGCGGATTGGTCATTGTTTCCGCCGACGATCCCGGCATGGCTTCGAGCCAGAACGAACAGGACAACCGCCGCTATGCCGTCGCCGCCGGTGTGCCGATGCTGGAACCGTCCGATTCGCAGGAGGCTTACGATTTCACGCTCTCGGCCTTCGAAATGTCCGAACGCTGGAACATTCCGGTGATCCTTCGCGCTACCACGCGCGTCTGCCACAGTTACACCGTGGTGCAGTCGCGGAATCCGGACGGCGCACCCAAGGCGGCGAACTTTGAGCGCGATATCCGTTCGCGGGTCATGATTCCGGCCAACGCCCGCCCGGCCCACCGCCGGTTGCGGCAAAAGCTGGCGGAGATCCAGGAATGGAACGAATCCAGTCCGCTAAACCAGGTCGTGCCCGGCAACCCCAAGCTGGGGATCATCACCGCCGGAATTTCTTTCATGCACGTGCGCGAGGCTGCTCCGGACGCAAGCGTGCTCAAGCTTGGGCTCATCCACCCGTTGCCGATCCGGAAAATTACGGAATTCGTCGGGAGCGTCGAACGTTGTGTCGTGATTGAGGAAGGCGACCCGTATCTCGTGGACGCTGTCCGCGCCGCCGGCCTGAAGGTTGAAAGCCAGACCGGGATGTACCGGTTCGGCGAACTCGACGTGGTGCGTGTGCGCCGCATTCTCAATCGCGACAACAGCCCCGAGCTGCCCAAGCCGCCGGGGAAGCCGCCGCAATTGTGCGACGCCTGCCAGTATCGCCTCGTGTTCGAGGCGCTGCGCAAACGCGATTGCATTGTGGCGGGCGACATCGGTTGTTACACGCTCGGCGTGCTGCCGCCGTTCGAGGCGATTGACACCTGCGTTTGCATGGGCGCGAGCCTTGGCATCGGACTGGGGTTGCGGCACGTGCTGCCCGCGGACCAGGCGCGCCGCGTGGTCAGCGTCATTGGCGACAGCACCTTCGTGCACAGCGGAATCAGCGGTCTGGTGGAAATGGTTTACAACCCTCCGCCGGACGGGCACGTGCTCGTCATTCTGGACAATGCCACGACGGCCATGACCGGCCACCAGGAGCATCCCGGCACCGGCCGCAAGCTCGACCATGAGCCCACGAATAAGCTCATCCTGGAAAACGTCGCCCGGTCGCTTGGCATCAAGCGTGTCCACGTGGTCGAACCTCGTGCCGGCTCGAACGAATTCGAAATGCTGCTGGATGAATGCCTCGCCAGCCGGGAATTGTGCGTCATCATCGCGCGCCGGCCCTGCATCCTCATCGTGAAACGGCTGCGCGGCCAGGAAGCGGCCGCAGCGGAAAAAAAGGAATCCTCATGTCCCAATCATTGACCAATGTGGTGGTCGCCGGGATCGGCGGCCAGGGTGTGCTCAAGGCGTCGGACATCCTCGCCGATGTCGCGATGCGCGCCGGCCTCGATGTGAAGAAAAGTGAAATCAAAGGCATGAGCCAGCGCGGCGGCTCGGTCAGCAGCGATGTGCGGTTTGGCGACAGCGTGCTCAGCCCGATGGTGTCGCCCGGCGAGGCCGATTTCCTGCTGGTGCTCGAACCGACGCAGGTGGAGCCCAACCGATACGTCTTGAAACCGGATGGGTTGTTGATCACGCCTGACGCCGTCAATCCCAAATCGCTCGCAAATAAAAAAAGCCTGAACGTGGCGCTGCTCGGTGCCTTGAGCGCGCATCTGCCGCTGCCGGAAAAGGATTGGCTGGCAGTATTGCGCGAGGCGTTTCCTCCGGATTTCTGCGAACACAACCAGCAGGCGTTCCAAGCCGGCCGGGCCGGTCAAAACCAAAACAAAACATGAGCAAGAACGGCGAAATCTCATCGCTGCATCCCGTCAGCGCGCTGGATTTTCTCCCCGCCCAACAGTTGCGCAACCTGCAATTGAAACGGTTCAAGGACATGGTCCAACGTGCCTTCGACCGCGTCCCGCTTTTCCGCCGGCGGATGGATGAAAAAAACCTTACCCCGCAGGATGTCAGGACATTGGACGACGTGGCGAAACTGCCGTTTACCGTCAAAACCGATTTGCGGGACACGTACCCGTTCGGATTGTTCGCCAGCCCGATGAAGGACATCGTGCGCCTGCACGCGTCCACCGGCACCACCGGCAAACCCATCGTCGTCGCTTATACCCAGCCGGACATCGAAGTCTGGGCCAACGTCATGATGCGCAGCTTTGCCGCCTGCGGATTGCATGCCGGTGACGTGATCCAGAACGCCTACGGTTACGGGCTGTTCACCGGAGGATTGGGGGCGCATTACGGCGGCGAGGCGCTGGGCGCGACGGTCATCCCCATTTCCGGCGGCAACACCCAGCGGCAGTTGATGGTGATGAAGGATTTCGGGGCCACGGCAATTTGCTGCACGCCGAGCTACTTCCTGCACATCATGGAACAGGCGCCGGAGTTGGGCGTGAACATCCGCGAACTCCCGCTGCGTGTCGGGGTTTTCGGCGCCGAACCGTGGACGGAATCCATGCGCCGCCGCATCGAGGCTGAGAGCGGCATCAAGGCCTACGACATTTACGGGCTGTCGGAAATCATCGGGCCGGGCGTGGCCATGGAATGCCAGTGCCAGGCCGGACCGCACATTTTCGAGGACTGGTTTTATCCGGAAATCATCGATCTCAAAACCGGCAAACCGCTGCCGGACGGCGAGGAGGGCGAACTGGTCCTGACCACCTTGGGCAAGCAGGCCATGCCCATGATCCGTTACCGCACGCGCGACATCACCACGCTGGCCGCCGATCCGTGTGAGTGCGGCCGCACGCTGCGCCGCATCAAGCGCATCGGCCGCCGCAGCGACGACATGTTCATCATCCGCGGCGTGAACGTCTATCCGTCGCAGATCGAAACCGCGCTCCTGAAGGTCGAAGGCACGCTGCCGCATTACCAGATCGTCCTCACCCGCGAAAAGGGCCTGGACGAAATCGAGGTGCAGGTCGAGGTGACGCCGGAAGTGTTTGGTGACACCGTCGGCGCGCTCGAACAGGTGCAGCGGAAGCTCGGCAAAGGCATTGAAACCTTGACCGGTTTGCGTGCCCGGGTGCGCCTGGTGCAGCCTAAGACCATTCAGCGCAGCGAAGGCAAGGCGAAGCGCGTCATTGACCAGCGAAAAATGTAACGGGAGAACCAGCCATGAAATTAAAACAACTCTCCCTGTTTCTGGAAAACCAACCCGGTGCGTTGAGCCGTCCGATGCGGATTCTCGCAGAGGCCGGATTCAACATCCTGACGCTGTCTATCGCCGACGCCAACCAGTTCGGCATCCTGCGCCTGATTCTTCGGGATTGGGAAAAGGCGAAGAAGTTGCTGGAGAAAGAAGGTTTCGTGGTGAAGGTCACCGACATGGTGGCGGTGGAGGTGGCGGACCGCCCCGGCGGCCTGGCGGAGATTCTGACCGTGCTGGAGAAAGCCCGCATCAACGTCGAATTCATGTACGCCTTCACGGAAAAACGCCAGGGCCGGGCTGTCCTGGTATTTCGCTTCGACGATCCGGAGAGCGCCATCCGCGTTTTGCGGAAACGGCGCATCAATGTGGTTGACAGCGGCGACCTGCTCAAGCAATTGGAAGGCTGATGGACATCGAAAATATCAAACGCTGCCTGAAGAACGACCGCTTTGCGCAGCGCACGAACATTGAACTGCTGACCGTTTCACCCGGACACGCCACGGCCAAAATGGTGTTGCATCCGCATCATCAGAACGGGTTGGGGACGGTGCAGGGCGGGGCGATCTTCACCCTGGCGGATTTTTGTTTCGCCGCGGCCTGCAACTCCTACGGCACCGTCGCCGTCGCCCTCAACGTGAGCATCACCTTCATGAAGGCCGCCACCACGGGGACGCTCTGGGCCGAGGCCCGGGAGGTGTCAAAAAATTTCAAGGTCGGTTCCTACGCGGTCGAGGTGAGGGATGACGAGGGCGTTTTGGTGGCGCAATTCCAGGGCCTGGCCTACCGCAAGAAGGACAAGCTGCCGGTTTGATTAGAAAACGATTTTGTACCGCCAATCAGCGCCAATCTTCGCGCTGCCGCATCATGCTTGGGAGCGCTGCGCCAATGAGAAGCGAAACCAACCGGCACAGTTTCATTTCTTGGCTCGTTTCGCTTTGGCTGCGGCACGGTCTGCCCGCGCCCTCTCCACCGGTCGGCGACCGCCCTCGCGCTCAAAGGTCTCCACGATCTGTGCAAGATTCTCCGGTGAAGACGCGTGCGAGCCATGCAGCCGCAACTTTCCTTCTTCCATCTCGGCCCAGACACATCGCTGCATCTGCACTACGCGAAAGAGGCTGGGGTTGCCGCGCCCTTCCAGAGTGGCCATCGCTTTCGTCAAGGATTGGTAAGCGTCGAGGTGAAGAACAGGAATCCAGTGTGGCGCCGCGCTGCCCTGCGAACGCTTCCATTGTTCGACGGTAAAAAAACCAGGTGGCATGTTTCAAAGCTCCTTTCGGTTCCACACTACAGGGCCAAACTCTTTTCGCAAACTCCCAGTTCGCTCAAATGCCTGGAGCGATTTGTCAGCACTCCAACCCCGCCCGGCGGGGGGCAATGACCCAAGAAACAAGACCGGGACGTTTCGTTTATTATCAACGACTTGCGCGTCTTGTTTCTCAGGAGGCGCTTCTGCTATGTGACGATCTAAACGCAATATAATCAGCATACGCTTTGTAGCAAAGCACCGGAACCGCGAGCAGTGCTTGCAGGATTATCACCACAAGGTATAGAGCCCTTGAATACGGAAACAGCAAGGCGGATTGGGAGTCCGAAGTCCGTTGGATCGGATTTAGGAGATGATGGATGAGAGTTGGAAGCCCTGTCCGCTTTTTTTTCATTGCCAGTGTTAAAATTTTAGCCAATCCAACCCGAGTATTTGCTACAAACATCCGCGTTTGAGGTCCATTAGCGCGCGCGTCCCGTCCGTATGTTGCGGCTTGCCATCCATTTGCATGCGCGTCCCAATCATTCGTTACGGTTTCTGGTTGCAATGTTGCAACATGCCAACCGTATGTTACGACATCCGGTCCCCTGCACGCACTTCCCGACCATAAGTTTCGCCTTGCCATCCATTTGCACACACTTACCGACCGCAGGTTGCAACCTACGGAGCTTATGTTGCGATGTCCCGATCATACGCGCGAGGCTGCCGACGGAAAACCGCTTAGTTTCCTTGGTTTTCCGCATAATCACCAGCAAAGGGGCATGAAAATGCGCCGGTGGGTTTCACATTGTAATCTAATTGAAATCAGGCAGCGCGGGCAGTCTTCTGCGCGCCCTACCAAAATCAAGCCGCTTATGATTCGACCACGCATCAAAATAGGAAATGCAAAGCGGGGCAGCCGCAACCAAACACCTGCCCCGTCACCGGGGCCGCCAGCTCCGGTATTCACGGCCAACAACACAACGATGTCACTGGGTTGGACTTACAACGGGGCGCCTTGTGACCGTTTTCATGTTTTCCAGCACCTGCCAAATCAAGCAGCCGGCGTATTCGCCGACTGGAAGCAGGTCGATGGTGGCTTGCGCACCTGCGGCACGGACTTTGACAGTCCCGCCGATGCGACCGGCTACAAGTTTTACCTCGTGCCCGAAAAGGGCGATCCTGAGGATGGCGAGGATAAACCGGTGACATCGCCGAGCAACATCGTCAACTTCTCCGCCGGTTGAATGTGGCAGGGCGGCGTTGCTGCGCCGCCATTCCCGGCAGAGCGGCAGCTCTGCCCTACCATTATAATCACCCGCTGGGTTCTCTCGTTCCAGCGAGCCTCTTTTGTGGAAAACTCACGCCCCAGTGGATTCGAGGACAGATGCCCCGGCTTTAACCAGCCATGCGCAGCCCGATTCAGGAATCAAATTCGCTCAAGTCCGTCTGTTTCCAGCCGATACCATGCCAGTGGCTCACATTGCCTCGAATCAGCACGCCGGGCTATTTCCAGGTTGGAAAACGCCTTGCCCGCAGCCTTGAAAACACATGACAACGACGAAAGCAAAAGTAAAACTCTATTTGGGCCTTTCCCTGCTAGGTATCGGCGGTTTGCTTTGCAAAATCTATGGCGCGGAAAGTCCCGCCCTAGCTTCGCCTTCGGCGACGTGGCAAAAGCCGCTTTGGTTGACGGATTTGTCGGTGGGGGTCAAGGAAGGATACGACAACAATGTTTTTCTATCGGGTGTTGATCCAAAATTTCTGCCGCCGGTGTACACGGTGCCATCGGGCAGTGTTGCGGCGCTGGAAAATCGCTGGTCCTGGGTGACCACGGTGTCGCCCAAGGTCGGAGTCAACTTCGCGCCGTTGCTCGGAAACCAGGCATTCCTGCAAACACTCACACTCGCGTACTCCCCGGACTTCGTCGCTTACCATGATCAACCGTCGGAGAATTATGATGCCCATCGTTTTGCCGTCGCGATCAAGGGCAGGGCGGACGCGCTTTCTTTCGGCTTGGACGACACGTTCGCCTATGTGGACGGAAGCAAAATGGCACCGACTTACCCCGGAGGATTCAGTACCGCCTGGAATACCGTCGCACCTCGTGAACGGCGGGAACAGATCCAGGACCGGGCCACGATCTCTTTCCAATATGATGCTGGCAGGTGGTTTGTCCGCCCGACAGCTTCGCTGATCTATTATGATCTCATGACGGTTCACACCAACGTCACCGGTTACCAAAACTATGTGGACCGTTACGATGTCAACGGCGGTCCGGATTTCGGATATCGGGTGGTAACCAATCTGGCGGTGACCGTGGGTTACCGTTACGGGCATCAATACCAGCAGCAACTCAGTTTTTCACCGTACAGTTCGTCGAGCGATTACCAGCGGGTGCTGCTGGGCATCGAGGGCAAGCTCTGGAAATGGCTGGAGCTGAAAATCCAGGGGGGGCCGGATTTCCGCAGTTACGACCCGGACACTGCCACTCACATCACACCGGTCAGTGATAAAAACCTGATCACATATTATGGCGAAGCCAGCGTCACGGCCACGATCACGCCCAAAGATGCGCTGATATTCAAATACAAGCAGTGGCAGTGGGTTTCCAGTTGCGGAAAAATTCCTTACTTCGACAGCATGTATGATTTGAGTTATCATCGCAAGCTGACGGACAAGCTGGGCCTGGATCTGGGCGGCAAGTTGTTGACCGCGGACTACAGCAGTGGAAGTCTGGTTCCGAACAACCAGCGTGACGACTGGCAATACACCGTATCGGCGGGCCTGGGTTACGCTTTCAATTCTCATGCCAGTGTCAATCTGGCCTACGCGCTGAACCTGGGACGCAATGCCCAGGATGACATCGTCAATCCCCAAACCCGCGATTACAGCCAGCAATTGATTTCACTCGGGGCGTTGTTCAAGTTTTGAACTTTCAGGCGGAACCCATGATCGAGGCAAACCACCCATTGACTGCTCAAGTTAAGCGCTGATTTGGCCGATTCCTAATTGTTCATCATGAGAATCCTCAAAAGAACCGGCCGGCGAATATAAAGAGCCACATTATGAGTACCACCCCATCGACGAAACTCCCCTTCGTGCTTTTTCAGGTCAAGGAGGGCCTTTATGCCGTCAGTTCGGAAAACGTCCGCGAGATTGTCATGCTCCCGAAGGTGGTGGAAATTCCCAACGTGCCGCCGGAAATTCGCGGGGTCATCAATCTGCGGGGAAAAGTCATCCAGTTGATTGATCTCCGGGTGAAACTGGGGTTTCCCTCGGCGAAAACGGAACTCGACGCGTTGATTCAACTGCTCCATGACCGGGAACAGGACCATCACAACTGGCTGACGGAGTTGGAGGCCTGCGTGCGTGAAAAACGGCCGTTCAAAATGGCGCGGGACCCCCATGCCTGCAAATTTGGCTTGTGGTATGACAAGTTCCAGACCGATAACAGCCTGTTGAAAATGGCCCTCAAAAAGATGGATAAGCCGCATCAAACCATCCATGCCACTGCGGCCGAGGTCTTGCAACAGGCCGAGCGCGGCGATGTCACGGGCGCCATGGAAGCGCTGGCCATGCGGCGGGATGGCGAACTCGCCGAATTGTCAAAACTGTTTGACGAAGCCCGCCGGATTTTACGGGAACACCATCGCGAACTGGCCGTGGTGCTCGGTTGCGGAGAGAAACGTTTTGCCATCAGCATCGATGTCATGGAAGCCGTGGAACGCATCCCGGAAGAGAGCATCGAACCCATGTCCACCGCCATGACCGGCCAAAGCGAGGCGCTGCAATGGCGCATCGGCAAGCGAGTCAAAACCAACCAGACCATTCTGCTTCTGGACGAGAATTTTTTGCTTTCATCCGCGGCGGCGAACTGAGCCGTCAATCCGCAACTCGTGATTACAACGAACGCGGGTCACCCGCTGCATTGTCAAATTCAGGAGCCGGTGCAGGCCGATCGGCAACATCTAAATTTATCGGTCAAGATTCCATCCGGGGTGCCGATAATCAGGTGAAGTGAATTTGGCCAGTTGGCCGGAGGAGGGTTTGTCTTCCTCGGGCGCCTGCGTCCCCAATTGCTTCAAGTCTATGTTCAAATTGGCCCGCGCCATCCTGTACAACACGTTGATCATTTTGGTGCTCATCGTTGCAGGGCTGTTGCTTCTTCCCTTGATTCTAACGCAATATTTGTTAAACAGACTGAAATCACCTCGCAACCGGTTCGGAGGTTCTCCGTGACCTTGCCCGTTTCAAAGTTTGAACCTTCCATGCGCCAGCGAAGCGTGATTGCATTAACCCATTTTCATGTCTGGCGAAGTGGCCGTCGCAACAGCCCGATTCTGCGCGCCGCCTGGCGCGGGCTGACAATCTTCCTTTTTGGAGCCACCATATCCGTGATGGGCGCGGAGGAAAATTCTGCAACCAATGAACTGGCTTATCTGGGTTCACAACCTGGTGAACGCAATCTGACGCAGACCACGGGTTCGGCGCCGGCCACAGGACCCGCCAAGGTCGAATGGTTTGGCGGAGGGTTGCCCTGGTGGCAGTGGTCGCGGCTCACCGGCGACTGGGGACGGTTGCGGCCGATGCTGGAAACGAACGGCTTGGACATTGCCGGACATTTTACGACCGATACCTCGGCGGGATTGGACAATGGCAGCCGTCAGCGCGGCATCCAGCGCGGGTTGCTCGACTTGAATTTGACTTTTAATCCAGAACCCGTGTTCGGCAGCAGCGGCGGCACTTTGTTCGCCCAATATTATTGCCGTTTTGGTCCGCATGGCTCGGATGATATTGGGGACATTCAGGGTTATGACAACCTGGATGCCGGCCAGCTTAATCAGGCCGAGGAAATTTGGTACGAACAAAAATTCCTTCACGATTTTTTCCGGCTGAAGGCCGGCCAGGTGGACGCCAATGCCGAGTTTGATAATCTATCCGCTGCTGGGGGGTTTATCAACTCGAGCGCCGGTTTCAGTCCGACGCTTTTGAATTTTCCTACGTATCCTAATCCCGCCCTGAGTGCGAATCTGTTCGCCTATCCCGCGGAATGGTTTTATTGCGGGGCCGGAGCTTACACGGACAACTTGCGCAGATTTTCCGCCTATCGTTTTCATCATCCTTATGTGGTTGGAGAAGCCGGTCTGGCACATTCGGGCATCGGCCGCCTGGGCCCGGGCCGGGTGGCGGCGGGATTCTGGCAGGACACCGCGACGGTGAGCCGGTTCGATGGTGAGTCGCAGGATGGAACCTCCGGCTATTATCTGGCCGCCCAACAGCAGGTCTGGAAGCAGCAGCCGGGTGTTGCGGATGATGAACGGGGGATCAGCGTGTTTGTCCAGTATGGTTCCGCAGATCCTGAAACCAGTCCGGTCGTGCGGCACGTCGGCCTGGGTGTCAGCGCCACCGGTCAGGTGCCGGAGCGGGATCATGACGCGATGGGAATATACTGGAGCTGGGCCGGACTAAGCCGCGTACCCGGGGCGGACTTCCCACACGATGAAAATTCATTGGAGGGATATTACCAATGTCAACTCACGCCCTACTTCATCCTCAAGCCCGATCTGCAGTGGATCCATCATCCCGGCGGCCAATCCTCGCCGGCCTCGGCCTGGGTTGCGACGCTGCGCGTCGTCATTGATTTTTAGCCCCTAAGAATCGTTGAAACCGGCATCAGACCAGTCCTTGTAGGCTGAATTGTCTCCAAAAACTGTCCGGAGGGTCTGAAAATCTCTGAAATTCGCTTTAAAGTTCCCATTTCATCCGCCGATAAGACGGTGTGCGGACTAAGAATACAACCTTATGGCTTTGCGAACAAAACTAACTCTACTTTGCGCGGTTCCGCTGGCGGGGCTGGCCATCTGTGTTTTGATTTCCTGTATGCTCGCCCGCACGATCGGACAAGAGGTTGCCCAGGCCAAGGATGAGAACGCGGTGTTTGCCGATCTCGCGCGCAATCTGCAACTGAACGTCGTGCAGGTGCAGCAATTTCTTACGGACGCCTCGGCCACGCGTTTGCAGGACGGCTTGGACGATGGTCTTAAAGAGGCCGAAACGAACCAAAAATCCTTTCTGGCTGGTCTGCAAAAGTTCCGCGAGCTGTACCAACGCAAACATGACGCTGCCCGGTTGGAGCGGATCAATGACCTGGAAAAGGCCTTTGCCGCGTACTACGAAAACGGCAGCCTCATGGCTCAAGCCTATGTGAAGGACGGGACGGCAGCCGGCAACAAGTTGATGGGAAATTTCGACCAGGCCGCCGACCATCTGGCCGGATCGCTGGATCCCTTCGTGGCGGAACAAATCAACGGATTCAATGCCTCGCTCATTCATCTGCAAACCATCAGCCAGCGATCCAGCGCCATCATGTTGCTGTGCGGAGTCACGTTCAGCCTGTTGTCCATGATACTGGCGGTTTATTCCATCCGTTCCATCACCCGGCCCATCCGCGAAGTCTCCTCGGCGCTGTTCGACGGTGCGGAACAGACCACCGCCGCCGCCGGCCAAGTGTCCTCCTCCAGCCAATCGCTGGCCGAAGGCGCGAGCGAACAGGCCGCCTCCATCCAGGAAACCAGCGCCTCGCTGGAAGAACTTTCAAGCATGACCCGGCGCAATGCAGAAAACGCGCAGCAGGCCAATGAACTCGCCAAACAAACCCGTGCGGCCGCCGACAAGGGCGCGGCGGACATGCAGATGATGAGCACCGCCATGGAGGCCATCAAGGTTTCTTCCGATGACATCGCCAAAATCATCAAGACCATTGATGAGATCGCCTTCCAGACCAACATCCTCGCCTTGAATGCAGCCGTGGAAGCCGCGCGTGCCGGCGAAGCGGGATTGGGTTTTGCCGTGGTGGCCGACGAGGTCCGCAACCTGGCGCAACGCAGCGCCCAAGCTGCCAAGGAAACCGCCGTCAAAATCGAGGGCGCCATTGCCCGGACCGCGCAAGGCGTGGGCATCAACCGGAAAGTCGCAGAAACCCTGAATGAGATTGTCGCCAAGGCGCGGCAGGTGGACGAGCTGGCCGCCGAAGTGGCAGGTGCCTCGCTCGAACAGACCCAGGGCATCTCTCAAATCAACACGGCCGTCGGCCAAATGGACAAAGTTACTCAGTCCAATGCCGCCAATGCGGAGGAAAGCGCGGCGGCGGCCGAGCAGCTTAACGCCCAGTCCGAGACGATGAAGCGATCGGTCATTGAACTGCTTAATCTTGTTGGCGGCAATCATCAGGAGAGATCGCCTGCATCATCATTTCGTCCGATGGATCCGGGCTCGTCCGGTTACACTTTTGAAAATGCTCCCCCGCATGATCGCAAACAGAATGGTCATGCTGACTACACCCCATCCTCTCCGCCCCGCAACGGTTCGGCGGCCAGATCGCGCATGACGCAGGCTGGCATCATTGAGTGGGACGAGCCTTCCATGTCCACCGGCGTGGAATCCATCGACTCGCAACATCAGACGTTGATTCAAAACATCAATGAACTGCACTCGGCTTGTCTGGCCGGCACCGCCAAAGAAGAGCTGCTCGAAATGCTCGCCTTTCTGGGCGAGTATGCCCAGTCCCACTTCAAGCACGAGGAAGGCATCATGCAACAGCACCAATGTCCGGTCCGCGGCAAAAACAAGGCCGCTCACATTCAATTTCTCAAGGATTACGAAAGCCTCGTTGAAATTGTGAAACGCGACGGCGCCTCGACCAGTGCGGTCATCCAGCTCAAAGAGATGTTGGGTAACTGGCTTAAAAATCACATTTGCAGCGTGGACACAAACCTGCGCGCATGTCTGGTCCATCAATTTTAGCCCTCCGCCAAAGCCCCGGGCTGAAACCACGATTACTCGTTTAGTCCCCAATGATTGCCGCCGGACTCATCCACCGACCGGTTGAGCAACACGGGCGGTGAATTAACCTGCATCCCGATGCCCTGGGGCAGGGGCAGAAGCGGCAAAAAATCCATTTGCAACCTGAAAGCGGCCTGTTGTAGCCGTGCCAAAAGACCCTCAGGGGCGAGGCTTGCACCGGGTGATTGGGTGAGCAGCATGGCCAACGCGCCTTCTGGCTTGGTTCGTGTCTGAATGGATGCGAGCCAATCAACCGTCTCCGGATTCAGATCATGGGGCGGCAGGCAGAATATTATGATATCCGCGCGTTCTCCGGCTTCCGCCGCCCACTGGGCCAGATCCGGATCCGTCAGGTCGTTGAATTTCCAAGAGCTGAAAACAAATCGCAGTTCGGCATCAAAACGTGCCATGACCCCGCTGCAAACTTCGATCGCCAGATCGTAAGCGGTTGCATCTTCATACATCACCAAAATATGACAGGGGTTGATGATTTCCAGCGAGTCTGTTTCCGGCATTAACGTTGCTGTACTCATGTTTAAATCTTTCTAAACCGCCCACTCGTTTTCTAAAAAATCTGGCCAACAATGGAATTTATTTAATTTCATGGTTTGCAACATGATATAGGCAAGCTCAACCATATCACTTGGGAAGCAAGGACGAGTTGTTCACCTCTATTCACATGTTGTGCACAATCCACTTTTTTTCTGGAACCTTCCATGCAACGTGACAGGTCCGGTACGAAAGGCCGTTCAAACTTTTACGGTCGGTTGTTTTTACGCAACATCCGAAATCCAACGTCGTCGAACAGGAGCGGAATGGGTAAAGAAACTGCGCGAGAATCGATGCGCCATCACGACTTAAAAACTTTCCCGGAACCATCCAGGCTTCTTGACTGTCCGGGTTGTGGCGTCCAAGATGCCATTTAATGGAACCAATCCAACAATTGGATTGTGAGCGGTAATATGAAAGCAATGGTCAAAGTTTCCGCCTTGATGCTTTTTTCTGTTTTGGCTGCCGGCACTGCGGCTCGCGCGGACGTGAGCATCCAGTGGAACACGGATTCCTATTCCGCTTTCGATGTTATCATTAGTGGTACTGGCGGCTGGCAGGGGACCATCACCTCTCCCTCGGGCTTGTGGCAATTGTCAGCTCAAAGCACGTTCGGTATCGATTACACGGACTATCCGGGTGCGCCGGTCAATGTTGGCGGATTCGGAGCCGTGACTTTTCTCGGGCAAATTTCTCCAAATCTTGATCCCGATCCCTCTCCGTTTGACCGCCAGATGGTAACTCAGGGTTACAATGATTTTTTCCCGTCTTCGCCTCCGTTTCAGGACGGGGCTTATTGGGAGTCGCTGTATTTTCTTACGGATCTGGGCTGGCAGGGTTGGTCTCCAATAATCGTAACTTCGACACCAGACATAAATGATCCCTCAACGTGGAACTGGGTTTCTGAATACACCGCAAACGGACCCAGCCTGGAAGTTGTGCCTGAACCTGCGACCGTGTGGGTTGTGGTATTCGGATGCGCCCTGATCAGGTTGCAAAAGAAATTCTGTGCGACCCGAAATGATTCCAAGAGTTCGCTGGAATGCAATTTGGATCCAGCCGTGCGGATTTTAGGCCGACAAAAAAACAAGGCATCCTTGCGGATGCCTTGCTGTTGGTAGTTGTAAATCCGGCTGGGTTTATTGAGGGAAGTTATACCAGGGGTTCTGGTTGGGTGAACCATTGGTGGCCGTTGACAGAGCATTTTGCAGCGTGCTCACGGTCAGCTGCTGGGCGCTGCCATCAGCCATGCCACAGTTGCCCACCCGCAAATGCATGTCATTGGCCGTCCATGCCCACGCATCCGACGACAACCCATCCCATTGGTTGCCTTTTCCGCTCGCGGCCGACGTATTGGTCATCGGCGCAGGGACAGCGAATCCGTTTACGGTTCCAACGTTGCGGTCTCCCGTCATGATCATCTGCGGATAAGCTTCACTGGCATCACCACAGACAAAGTAACTCAGAAAGTTGTTG